>OLWL01000684.1_pt1 | contig 21858 bp, 16 predicted proteins | sample 1674151 | NCBI WGS metagenome assembly OLWL01 (sample SAMEA103958148, study PRJEB25191) | human gut metagenome
TTTTTCATCTACCAAAGAGATGCCATCACTTATATGTGTAATTTTGCCATGCACCTTTACCTGCTGCTGTTCTTCCAGTATCACAGCATTCTTATCGCCAAGTTCAAGCACATCTGCTTCTGAAATCTGTGAACCATCCACACTCTTCATCTGTGGGAAAGAATATCCTCTTGCGTATACATCCGCAACCTTTCCTGCAAACAGCTGCTTTTCATTAAAAGATGTATAGGCATCACTGTCGGGAAAAGTGATATTGACGCGGATCACCTTATCCTCCAGTTCAAATTTTTCAAGCTCCACTGCCTCTTTGCCGTCACCGGACTGTGTATTAAACTGGGATATCTTATCCTCAATCTCCCTTTTCAATTCCTCCTGATCATAATACGGCTGCTCAAAATCCTCAACAATCGCCTCTGTAATCTGTCCTTTTTTTTCAATGATAACTGTATTTGTATCTACATCTGTTTCCTTTCCACAGGCACTAAGCAGGCAAAGCATAGCCGCCATAAGGAAAATCATATTCCGTTTTTTCATAACTTACCTCCTGCATACCGCATTTTATTATACTAGCAAGAGCTCAGTTTTTCAACCTGCAATTTTCCAGTACAGCAAGGCTTTTGAACCTGTGCCCGATATACCGGTCCCTGTAGATCCTGCACTGCTCTGCCAGCTGCTGCAGAACCGCGTCCGATACTTTAAAAGTATAAAGCTTTTCAAAAGGTGCCTGCATGACATATTGGATCGTATATACCGTGCTCTCCAGCAGCATTTCTTTCTGCAATACCCCCGGAAATTCTCCGTTTACCACAAGAGCCTTCATTTCAAATATGTACTGCACAAGCTCATGCGGAACTGCTCCTTTTGTGAGTGCCTTCAGGGAAACGTACAACAGCTTCAGCATCTCTTTTTCATCGTTATTTTCCCTTGTATAATAATCTGCCACATCACAGAAATACATACCGTAAAAAGCCCCTTCAAAATCTTCCCTGAGGTTTTCAAAATACTCCGCGATCCGTACCTCGGACAGGTTATATGCCGTTTTTCCCTCATAAAGCCGGAACGTACCGTAACAGAACGGATTCGTGGCAGCCATAAATCTGCTGCCCGGCTTTTTGGCGCCTCTGGCAAAAGCCGATATTTTCCCCCGTTCCTTTGTCAGAACCGTTATTCTTTTGTCCATCTCCAAAACAGGGACAGCCTTTAAGACTATCCCTGTTACTTCCACAAAATCCTGCATGCCAGCTCCTGCTCCCGCTACAGCCCTTCCTCATCAGTTCTGTCCTTTTCTACTGCCTGCTGCCCAAAAACAGCCTCTGCAGTTTTTAACCGATCCTCTGCAGTCTCTGCTGCTTCCCTGTAGCTTAAGTAATCCGCAACCTTGCCACTCATATAAAAGGTATCCCAGCATTCCCTATCACGCATCTTCCGCTTCCTCCCATAGATTAGATACTAATAGGGTTCGTTCTTTCCCGGAAAATATGTGTGGTAGTTTCTCCCTTATCTGGTAATGTCTTTTGCGTTATAACCAAAGTTTTTTAAAAGGAAATCGCTGTCGCGCCAGTCTTTCTTGACCTTTACCCACAGCTTCAGATTCACCTGTGTTTCCAACAGATCTTCAATTTCCTTTCTCGCACGGCTTCCGATCTTTTTCAGCATACTGCCGCCCTTTCCGATAATGATCCCTTTGTGGGAATCACGTTCACAGACGATCGTTGCATCAATATCCACGATGCTGTCATCCGCTCTCCACTTCATCTGATCAATGGAAACTGCTATCCCGTGTGGGATCTCCTCATCCAGACAGCGGAGCGCCTGTTCGCGGATCAGCTCTGAAACGATCTGCCGCTGTGGCTGGTCTGTCACGGTATCTTCATCATAAAACATCGGTCCGTAAGGCAGATATTTAAAGATAGAGTCGATCAGATCCTGTGTATTGTCTCCCTTCAGCGCCGAAACCGGAACGATCTCCGCAAATTCCAGCTCTTTTCTGTATGCATCGATAAAAGTCAGGATTTCTTCTCTTTTTACCGTATCCGTCTTATTGATGACAAGTATGACGGGCGTTTTGGTCTTTTTCAGTTGTTCGATGATATGTCTCTCCCCGGCGCCGATAAAGGTGGAAGGTTCCACCAGCCACAGGATCACATCGACCTCGGACAGCGTATGCTGCGCCACGTTTACCATGTAGTCGCCCAGCTTGTTTTTTGCCTTGTGGATACCCGGCGTATCCAGAAAGACGATCTGTCCCTGCTCGCATGTATATACAGTCTGTATTTTATTTCTGGTTGTCTGCGGCTTATTGGATGTGATTGCGATCTTCTGTCCGATCAGCCGGTTCATCAGTGTTGATTTTCCTACATTCGGTCTTCCGATCAGCGTCACAAAACCGCTTTTTTTATCTGCTTCCATATATTCTTCCTTTATCCCTCTTGTCGGAGCTTTTGTTTACGGCTCCGGTTTATCTGTTTCTTCTTCCTTCCGCATGACCTGTTCCACTGCAGCATTCAGCTGTCCGCTTTGCTGTTTTAATTTCTCCATCTTCTCAGCCAGCTTTCTTTCCCGTTTCTTTTTGCTTTTCTTCACGATTATTCGGATCACAAGCACGATCGCTGCAATGACTACCGCCCAGATCAGTAAATACGGCAATGCGATCACAAGATCGATCAGGAAGTTTTTAATGCCCTGCAGTACACGCTTCACACTTGTTACAAAACCATCTGTCATACGCTGCAGATCTGATTTCGGCTCCTGCGTATCCGGCGTGTAGATCGTCACCTCTTCCACGGAAAGAGTGATGGTTGCATAGTCGACCTGATTGTCGTATGTACGAAGCTGTGACTCCATGGACTGGATCTGATAGCGCACTTCCGTCAGCCTTGTCTCCAGTGCAATGATCGCATCCACGCTTTCCGCTTTTTCCATCAGCGCCATGAGTCTTTCCTGCTCAACTTCAAGTGCCTCTTTCCGGCTCTTTGTGTCTACATAGGAAAGTGTCACATCATCGGTTGACTCCGATTTTCTCGTGACATTTGCATTTTCGGAAACCATGGTCACCATTTCATCCATTTTGTCAGCAGGTACTCTGACCGTATAGTCGGCTGATCTGTTGCCTTCATATCCATAGCTGCTTCCATAGGTATTGCTGCTTTCTATATAACCGCCCAGTTCCGCAACCTTTGCGTCAATCTGCGAAAGCAGCTCATCAAAGCTCTGCGTTTCCACACCGATATCCATGCGGCGGATCAGCTTTCTGCCCTGTTCCACCTGCTTTTGTACATTTTCCGCTGTACTCGCCCCGGATCCCGTATCGCTGCCTTGCGCTACCGCATCATATTCGTAAACACCCTCCGAAGCTGCTTCATCCGCTGCCTCCTCCGTCATCATATCGGAAGCTGCCATTGTCTTCGCCGCCTTATTCGACGCCGAAGAATCATAACTGCTGCTTCCGCAGCCTGTCAGAAGCAATGCCAAACCCAATGCACAAAGTATTCTCTTTTTCATAGTAACCCTCCTTTTGCTGTTCTCCATAACCTCTTTTCCTTTTGCATCTCTGCTATTTATAATACGTTTCCTCCTTCTCTTATTTATGGTGTATTACACAAGCGTTTCCACACAAAGGAAGCTGCCTGCCTGTTCTTTGATCTTATCCTCGTTACCGACTACACAGAATGCCCCTGTCTCCAGCATGGCTGCCACCTGGGCGGAAAGAGCGTGGATATCCGCTACCTGACAGGAAAGGATCTCATCCCGTTCCTGCTGTTCTTCCGCAAAGCTGTAGCCTGACATATAAGCGCCGAAGCTTCTGCTGCCCTGTGCGCTCGGTGGGAGTGGTGTATCCTTCTCGGAGATCGCGCCGATCACATACTTTGTCATGATCTCTTCATCTGCTGCAAATTCCCGCAGATACGCCGGTGCCTTCTCGTAAACAGCAACCGTCTTTTCCAGATTCGGATCTCTGTAGGACACAAAATAGCTGAGACCTGATTTTGTAAAGTTGCTCATACAGCCATATGCGCCGCCTTTGACTCGTACCCGGATCCACAGATAATCATATCCCATCATGATGCGCAGCACACGGAGTGCTCCTGTATATGGAAGTCCCGCTTTTCTGAAATCGCCTGCCCGGCAGACATACTGGACTCCCGCACTGGTGCACAGCCCTTCCTGTTTTTTTACAGGATCCGCACGGAATGCTTCCTGCACATTGTTTTCCGCAGAAAGTCCCTTATGGAACGGCAGAAGCGCTTCCATAAACAGTTTCTTTCCTTCTTCCGTGCCCGTGTAATCATAAAGCACTCTGTTCCCATTCAAGATAAAGGAAAGCAGCGTTTTCATTTCCCTGATACATTCTGCTTTGCGTTCGTCAAAATGATTATACAAATCTGTCAGGAAACGGAAAAATCCCAGACCGCTGAACCGGTCAGATGCCCATGCACTTTCCGAAATATAAGAAAGTGCCCGCAGTGATGCAGTCGAATGGCCCGCACTTGTCATCTGTGCCTGCAGCCTTGCTTTTACCTCACCCAGAATCTCTTTCAGACGTTTTTCATCCTCAAAAACAGACTGTGTCAGGATCTCCCTGATCAGATCCACTGCCTTTGGTGTATTCCCATATAACACTTTTGCCCTGGTCTCAAAGGTCAGTTCAAATTTACTGTAATCCTTTGCATCTGTATAAGTGGCTGCATCAAAGATAATACCTCCTGTCTGCAGATTGATCTCATTAAACAGCTCTCCGTAGCTTCTCTTTTCCGTGCTCAGAAGTCCCAGCACATTTTTCAGAAGCCCCAGATACGGAAGCTGCTCTTTTTTGATGTCCCGGATCTTAAATACTATATGCAGATAAGAAACCCCGTTTGTAAAGATCGGATGAGACAAAAGGATCGTATTTTCAAAAGGCTCCTTCTCGTTCAGGAACGGATGTGCTTCTTTACCCAGGTCTTCTCTTTTCAGCACCGGGATCTTTGCCAGATCTTCCGGGGAAGATTCTTCTTCCTGATATGCCTTCAGTGCCTTTGTCTCTGCGATCACAGCCTGCAGCTCTTCTGCGGAAAGAGAAGCCTTTTTCTTTGCAAGCATCTCTTTCAGTTTTTCACTTTCTCTGCTCTCCATTCCTTTTTCAGGAAGCAGGGATACGATTGATTTATGTGTATTATTCAGAATCTGATTTTCCACAAGCTGTTCAAAATAATCAGTCTGTACCAGCTTCTTCAATGCGTCAAAAGTCTCATTCGCTTCAATATGCATAAATGGAGCCTTGTCATCATACAGCCAGCTGTCCAGTGCCTGCAGACCATACATCAGCCCTTTTGGATACGCCCCGAAATCTGCTTCCTTATATTTAAACTCATAGCAGTTAATAGCCGCAAGCAGGGCATTTTTATCAATGCCGTTCTTTACCTGCTCTCTTAAAGCCTGCTCTACGGTTTCCACAAATGCTTTCTGATCGGATAAACCGGCATTTTTTGCCACAAAAGAAAAATACGGCTGCAAAATTCCATTTTCGCAGACACTGTAAACATCTTCACCTATTCCTTTTTCCATCAGAGCCACCTTGACCGGAGCGCCCGGTGCGGAGCAAAGAGCATAGTCAAGAACCTGCAGTGCGATATAAAGCTGTCTGTCCAGACTGCTGCAGATGCTGACATTATAAGAATAATAAGCGGCGTTTGTGATATCATCCGAATCCAGTACCGGATATTTCTTTTCTACCTGTACAGGCGCTGCAAACGGCTTCTGCAGCCGGATGGCAGAGTCGATCTTAAGCACGTCAAATTTGGAGAGATATGCCTCATCCAGATAGGTCAGACGTTCTTCCATATCCATATCGCCATAGAAATAAATATAGCTGTTTGACGGATGATAATATCTTCTGTGAAAATCCAGAAAAGCTTCATAAGTCAGCGACGGAATATCGGAAGGTCTTCCGCCGGAATCCACACCGTATGCAGTGTCCGGATACAGGCTGTTAAAAGTCTCTCTGTCAAGCAGATCATCCGCGCTCGAATACGCGCCTTTCATTTCATTATATACGACACCGTTATAGATCAGGTCGTCTGTTTCAGACTCACATTCATAATGCCAGCCCTCCTGCTCGAAGATCTTCTTTTCTTTATAAATATTCGGATGGAATACCGCATCCAGATAGACGTCACAAAGATTGGCAAAATCCTTGTCATTGCAGCTTGCTACCGGATAAACCGTCTTATCCGGGTAAGTCATGGCATTTAAAAAAGTGTTCAGGGAACCTTTTGCCAGTTCCACAAACGGATCCTTGACCGGATACTTCTCTGAACCGCAGAGTACACTGTGTTCAATGATATGTGCCACACCTGTGCTGTCTGTCGGCGGTGTACGGAAACCAATGTAAAATACTTTATTGGGATCATCATTGGAAAGCAGCACGATCCTCGCCCCTGTCTTTTTATGGCGCAGGATCACACCACGGGAATTCAGGTCTTTGATCTCTCTGTCTTCCACGATTTCATATGCTGTCAGATTTTCTATACTCATTTTCTTCTCCATTTTCTGTTTTCTGTTAAAGTGCATGATTTTTACGGATTCTTTTGAGTCCATGCTATACGCCAAGTGACATCAGATGCAGTTTCCCGAAATAAAACTCGGAAATATAATCTGCACAAAGCTGTCCCTGCTCCTGTTTCTTCCAAAAATTCTCAAAAGAAAGCTCTTCTGTCTCATATTCTGTCCGGCTTCTTCCTTTTTTATCCACTTTTATCTTCGGCTTTACGGTTTTGATCTTACAACGCAGCTGTTTCAAAACCATTGCGAGCTTACTGTCTTTTGTCATGGAAGACAGTGCATCACAGATCCGTATCTCTTCTCCCACTTCCGGTATCACATATTGAAATACGGCAGTACGAAGCCGCTGCGGCGTATCATCCTGCTCACACAGCTCCGCAAAGGTCAGTCTTGCTCCGATATACACATTGTTAAAATCCTGGAGCACATATTTAAAATCCATATTAGCTGTTTCGTTACTCATTCTTATACTCCATTTCTATGGTATCGATCAGATTTGCACTGATCTGCATGGCTGCTTCCACATCATCCATCGTGATTGCTTCATAATTGGCGCAGATCTCTTCCGGAGATACTTTTCTGCGTAGTTCCTCAGAAAGTTCTCTGGCAGCATCCGCTACCTGATTGACCTTCTTCAGTACTTCCTCATCATCATTTTTCTTTTCCAGTTCCTCGTTGATCAGATGTTCCATTGCCTTCATCATATAATTACCAAGGAAACCTTCCGTCTCTTCCAGTATATCGCCGTCTGTATCCAGACATTCCATCTGCCCGGTTGCTTCCAAAAGTGCCATATTGCCTTCTCCGATCAGATCCTCCAGCATCACACCCTGCCCCGCATACAGCTTTGCAAGCTCTGCTGTCTTTGGCAGAAACTGCTGAAGCAATACCTCTTTGGCATCCTGATCACCTGCGATCGCAGAAAGCATGACCGCCTTCAGTTCTTCCGGCTCCATACTTTCAAGTGCTGAAATCCCGTTCAGATACTCCTCCAGATAATTACGGTCTTCCATGGAGAGATATTCCTCTACCTCTTTCCGGTCTCCGACACCGATCTTCTGGTTCTTATAATACTCCAGCAAAAACCCCATCTGTTCCGAGCCCTGCTGTATGTCCGGGAAAAAGGAATGGATCTGTTCTTCTGACAGACACATACCTTGTTTTCTTGCCAGCTTCATGGATTCCATAAGCTGACTTCTGAATTCTTTTTCTTCCATATATATTACCTGTCTTTCTTTCCTACTGTTTTTTCACATGCTTGTGTGTAAAAATATGATCCTGACAATACTCATAATTTCCGTCGCACTTTGAGCAGAACCGAAATTCCAGATCTGGATCGGATTCGTCTGTTCTGCCACAGATCGCACATTTATGCTTTGTCACCGGACGCATGACCTGCTTGTGATAAGTACGCTGTCTTTTGATCTGCTGCGGCGTCCGGAAAGATTTCCGTGTTGTCACAAAGAAAATGATAAAGGCAAGCAGAGAAAACAGGATCGCCGTCATGTCCGCCAGCGGCAGATACCAGCCGATGCTTCCCGTTCTGATATAAGAGCTGAGCGATATCACATCCTGCAATACCTGTACACCTAAAATAACTGCATAGATAATTCCCAGCACTTTTATCTTCAGTGGGATAATAAACATAAACAGGACCTGTACATCCGGGAAGGTTGCTGCAAATGCCAGAATGATCGACATGCAGACATAATACGTACTGAAATAATTGGCAATAAAACCGTAAAAAGATGCTAATGATACACCAAATTCCATCACAGTGATCGTTTCGGTCAGCCCGGTCAGAACACAGACGCCGTAAAACAGGAAAGCGCCAACGATCGTCAGCAGCATCCCGCCGATCAGATAGACATTATAGCGGAAGGTGCCCCATGTCCGCTCCAGTGTCGTACCGATGGAAAAATAAAAATACAACATGACCAGTGTAAATAGGTCGAGTCCTTCCGGCGGTACAACGATCCATGTCAGGAGACGCCAGACCTGCCCATGCAGGATCGCATACGGATTCAGTGTCAGATAATTCAAAAAGGATGAATTAAATAACTCGATCACATAACCAAATGCATAGCAGATGATCAGATATAAGGTAATATTGGGAATTGCATACTTCCCCCATTTTCGTTCTAATTTTGAAAGCCAGCTCATAAATACTCCTCTCCTGCCTTGTTCTATCTCATTATACTGTTCTCGTCCCGAAGTTTCCATTACTTTCGGGAAACAAAGAACATTTTAGCATGGGAATCCGCTAAAGTAAACAATCTGACATTGTATATTCCAAATGTTTAATTCAATTTTCACAATTTATACAGTAACGATTTATATATTTTTTATAATCGAAAAGCAATCAAGATTGCACTTTAAAAAAACATGTCGTATAATAAGGCGTAAAAAGTCGTGAATTGTCAGATTCACGATCTATTCATGTATTATATTTAAGGAAGGTGAACTGAATGGAAAAGCAACTTTACACGCTGGGCATTGATATTGGCTCCACTACTGTTAAAATTGCAATTCTGGATGAAGCAAAACAGTTAATTTTTTCTGATTATAGAAGGCATTTCGCCAATATCCGCGAAACATTGCGGGATCTTTTCAAAGAAGCCTATGCGATCCACGGAGATATCACAGTATCTCCCATGATCACAGGCTCCGGCGGATTATCTCTTGCCAATTATCTCGGTGTTCCGTTTACACAGGAGGTTATTGCCGTTTCAACAGCTTTAAAGGAAGCTGCTCCGCAGACGGATGTAGCGATCGAGCTTGGCGGCGAGGATGCCAAGATTATTTATTTTGAAGGCGGTAATGTCGAACAGCGTATGAACGGTATCTGTGCCGGTGGTACAGGTTCTTTTATTGACCAGATGGCCTCCCTTCTGCAGACAGATGCTACCGGTCTGAATGAATATGCGAAAGGCTATCAGTCTCTATATACAATCGCTGCAAGATGCGGCGTATTTGCCAAATCCGATATCCAGCCGCTGATCAACGACGGTGCAACAAAGGAGGATCTTTCCGCTTCTATTTTCCAGGCGGTTGTCAACCAGACGATCTCCGGTCTTGCATGCGGTAAACCGATCCGTGGTCATGTTGCGTTCCTCGGAGGTCCGCTCCACTTTTTATCAGAACTGAAGGAAAGTTTTATCCGTACGCTGAAGCTGGATGAAGAGCATATTGTTTCGCCTGAGAACTCTCACCTGTTTGCAGCAATCGGTTCAGCCTTAAATGCAGATTTAAAGACGCAGTTTACCTTGAAGGAAATGGTCGATAAGCTCTCTCAGGAGATCAAAATTGCTTTTGAAGTGGAACGTCTGTCTCCACTGTTTGAATCCCGGACAGAATATGAGCTGTTCACGACCAGACATAATTCGCACAAAGTACATACAGCTCCGCTATCTTCTTATCAGGGGAACTGCTATCTCGGTATTGATGCAGGTTCCACAACAACCAAGGTGGCTCTGATCGGAGAAGACGGCTCTCTTTTATATTCTTTCTACAGCTCTAACAACGGTAACCCGCTGCAGACAGCGATCACCGCGATCAAGGATATTTATGCCCAGCTTCCGGAAAGGGCTGTGATCAAGCATGCCTGCTCCACAGGCTATGGTGAAGCACTGATGAAAGCGGCTTTTCTGCTGGATGAAGGCGAAGTGGAAACTGTGGCACATTATTACGCAGCAGCCTTCTTCTCTCCTGATGTCGACTGCATTTTGGATATCGGCGGTCAGGATATGAAATGTATCAAGATCAAAAACGGTACGGTAGACAGCGTGCAGCTGAACGAAGCATGCTCTTCCGGCTGTGGTTCCTTTATTGAGACCTTTGCAAAATCCCTCAACTACTCCGTGGAAGATTTTGCACACGAAGCACTGTTTGCGAAGCATCCGATCGACCTTGGTACACGCTGTACGGTATTTATGAATTCCAAAGTAAAACAGGCGCAGAAGGAAGGAGCTTCCGTATCCGACATTTCTGCCGGTCTTGCTTACTCCGTTATCAAAAATGCCTTATTTAAGGTTATTAAAGTATCCAGTGCCAGTGAGCTTGGTAAGAAGATCGTGGTACAAGGTGGTACTTTTTATAATGATGCGGTTCTTCGAAGTTTTGAGATCATTGCAGGCTGTGAAGCCGTCAGACCTGACATTGCAGGTATCATGGGTGCTTTCGGAGCTGCCCTGATTGCAAAAGAGCGTTTCCATGAAAAGGAAGCAAAAGCTGCCAGAACACTTGATGCCAAAGAGCCGGAAACAACGATGCTTTCCATCGACAAGATCAACGAACTGACCTTTACCACACGTATGGCAAAGTGTCAGGGCTGCACAAACCACTGTCGTCTGACCATTAACCAGTTTACCGGCGGCAGACAATACATATCCGGTAACCGTTGTGAGCGCGGTATCGGCAAAGAAAAAAATAAAAATAATATTCCAAACCTTTATGAATATAAGCTGCATCGTATTTTCGATTACGAACCGCTGCCGGCTGATGAAGCCACCAGAGGACAGGTCGGTATTCCGCGTGTCCTGAACATGTATGAGAACTATCCGTTCTGGTTCACCTTCTTTACGGAGCTGAAATATCAGGTAGTCCTCTCTCCGTCCTCGACTCACCAGATTTATGAGCTGGGTATCGAATCCATTCCGAGTGAATCCGAATGTTACCCTGCCAAGCTGGCACACGGCCATGTAACCTGGCTGATCCGCCATCATGTACCGTATATCTTCTATCCGGCTTTATTTTATGAACGTGACGAGGTAAAAGGCGCGGGCAATCATTACAACTGCCCGATCGTTACCTCCTATTCGGAAAATATCAAAAATAACGTGGAGGAGATCGGACGCGGGGAAGTACGCTTCCAGAATCCGTTCCTTTCCTTCCGCGACAAGGATACGATCGCACACGTATTATTACAGGAATTCCCCGATATCCCGTCCGGCGAACTGTTACACGCCATTGATAAAGCATGGGATGAGCAGGAAAATGCCCGTCTGGATATGCAGAAAAAGGGCGAAGAAACGCTTGCTTACTTAAATGAGACAGGCAAACGCGGTATTGTGCTTGCAGGGCGTCCGTACCATATCGACCCTGAGATCAACCATGGTATTCCGGAACTGATCAATTCCTATGGAATTGCCGTTCTGACAGAAGATTCCATCTCTCATCTCGGATGGCCTGAGCGTCCGCTGATCGTATCAGACCAGTGGATGTACCATTCCCGTTTATATGCAGCAGCCAGCTATGTCCGTACAGTTGACAATCTGGATCTGATCCAGCTCAACTCTTTCGGTTGTGGTCTGGACGCTGTTACGACCGATCAGGTCAATGATATTTTAACAGGCAGTGACAAGATCTATACCTGCCTGAAGATCGATGAAGTCAATAACCTCGGTGCTGCAAGGATCCGCATCCGTTCCCTGATCGCCGCACTTCGTGTCAAGGAACAGAAGCACGAAGAACGTGTGGTACATTCCACAGCGATCAACAGACCGGTCTTTACGGAAGAAATGCGTAAAGAATATACGATCCTCTGCCCACAGATGTCTCCGTTCCACTTTGATCTGATGGAGGCAGCTTTCCGCGCAGCAGGCTACAATCTGGAAGTGTTACCTACGGATAACCGCCACGCTGTCGATACCGGTCTGAAATATGTCAATAATGATGCCTGCTATCCTTCCCTGATCGTTGTCGGTCAGATCATGGATGCACTCCTGTCCGGTAAATATGATACAAACAAAGTCGCTGTTGTAATGTCACAGACCGGCGGTGGTTGTCGAGCCACCAACTATGTCGGCTTTATCCGGCGTGCACTTGGCAAGGCAGGGCTCAGCCATGTGCCTGTTATTTCCATCAATATGTCAAACAGTCTGGAATCCAATCCGGGCTTTAAGCTGAATGCCGATCTTCTGACCCGTGCTGCTTACAGTGCTGTATTCGGTGATATTTTCATGCGCTGCGTATACCGAATGCGTCCATATGAACTGACAAAAGGAAGTGTGGATGCTGTCCATGAAAAATGGAAGCTGAAATGTCAGGAATTTGTATCCGGAAAGCATATGTCCTTCTTCAAATTCCAGAAGATGTGCAGGCAGATGATCAAGGAATTCGATGCCATTCCTGTCAGCGAAGATCCAAAGCCGCGTGTTGGTATTGTCGGCGAGATCCTTGTAAAATTCCTGCCTGCGGCAAACAACCATCTGGCAGAGCTTTTGGAAGCAGAAGGTGCAGAGCCTGTCTGTCCGGATCTGATTGACTTTATGCTCTACTGCTTCTACAACCAGATTTACAAGGCAGATCAGCTTGGCACATCCAAAAAGGCCGCAAAAATTTCCAAATTCGGTATTTCAGCCGTAAACTTTGTCCGCTCTTCCGCTGCCAAGGCATTTCAGAAGTCCAAACACTTTGATCCGCCTGCCAATATCTATGATCTTGTAGATTACGCAAAAGAGATCGTATCCATCGGTAACCAGACCGGGGAAGGATGGTTCCTGACAGGTGAAATGATGGAACTGATCCACAGCGGTGCAACAAATATCGTCTGTACACAGCCGTTTGGCTGTCTGCCAAACCACGTTGTCGGTAAAGGCGTTATCAAAGAACTGCGCAGACGTTACCCACAGGCAAATATCGTAGCAATCGACTACGACCCGGGAGCAAGTGAGGTAAATCAGCTCAACCGTATCAAGCTGATGCTCTCCACCGCCAATAAAAATCTGAAAAAACAGCAAAGTGACCAAAAGGAAGCCTCAGTATAAAAAACTAAGGGCGCTATCTCATAGATAGCGCCCTTTATTATTTATGCTACAGGTATCAAACGATATCATACGGCATGTTATGCATTTACCACCTGCTTTTGATTTTTGTCAAACTTCTGCTCAAACTCGTGGATTGGAATCGGTCTGGAAAAATAATAGCCCTGTCCCATTTCACAGTTCAGACGTTTCAGTTCATCTACCATTTCCCTTGTCTCAACACCCTCTGCAACGGATTCCAGTCCCAAAGACTTGGCAAGCCCAACCGAAAACTCCAGAATGTTACCCTTTGCCTTTCCTGCAGAATAGCCTTCCAGAAAACGCATATCCAGCTTCAGCACATCGACCGGGATTTCCGTCAGCATATTCAGGGAAGAATACCCTGATCCGAAATCATCCATTTCCACTTTAAATCCCAGTTTTTCCATCTGATTGACCATATCAAGGATCTGATTCTGGTTTTCCGTATAAACCGTTTCCGTGATCTCCATATGCAAAAGAGATGATTCTATGTCATATTTATCCATCAGTTCCAAAATTCTATCCATGAAATCCGAATGGTACAGATCCGCTCTTGAAACATTGACCGAAATAGGAATCAGCGTTCTGTTTTCCTGTTTCCATCTGGCAAGCATCCTGCACACCTGCTCCCAGACATACAGGTCTACCTCTGTAATAAACCCGGTTTTTTCGAAAATCGGAATAAACTGCGCCGGCGGCAAAAGCCCGCGTTCCGGATTCATCCAACGGATCAACGCTTCCGCTCCCACATATTCTTCTGTTTTCAAATTGCATTTTGGCTGTAAATAAACGAGAAATTCTCCATCGGCAAGCGCCTGTTGCATGGAATTGGTAATCTCTTTTTCCAATAACAGTTCATTCCGCATGGAATCGTCAAAATATGCGTATGCCTCTCCGTATTTTCCTTTTATCCTTTTCACTGCAAGAACAGCACGATCATACATAACCGTCACATCAATCGTTCTGTCCTCGATCTGATATATCCCAAAGCGGACAACAATCTTCATTTGCAATGGATATCGTTCCATTGCCTTGTCCACATAACCGACCATTTCTTCATATCCGTTTTTACGCACAAGCAGCATCACAAAACAATCACCGGAAATTCTACCGCAGATCCCACCGTTTTCTCTTGCAAAGCCTGTCATGATTCTTGCCAGATACTGTAAAAGCCTGTCTCCCTCATGGATCCCGTAGACATCATTTACCACGCGGAACTGTTCAATATCAAATGCTATGATATCATAAACTGCTTCTTCTCTCAAAAGATCCTGCGCCTTTTTACAGAATCCTTCTCTGTTATAGCAGCCCGTCAGCGTATCTAAATCGATCGTTTTCATCAGATAGTCCACTTCCTGTTTCCGTATCTCATCCCCGATCTTCTGCAAAATCAGTTCCCTGTCATACGACTTTGTCAGATATGCGGACGCACCATAGGAAAGCGCTTCAATCTCTGCATCATTGTTGTCCTGCTGCGTGATCACAATAACCGGTATATCAGCAATTACCTCATCTGCCTGTTGCACACTCAGAAATTCATACCCATTCATGACAGGCATATAGAGATCCAATAAGATTACGGCAATATGATCACCATTTTCATGTAACACAGCCAATGCGTCTCTGCCATTTGCGGCAGTGAACACTTTATATTTTTCCTGTAAAATATCAGCCAGAATCGATCGATCCAGTTCGCTGTCATCTACGATCAAAATCCCTTTTTTATTTATCATACATTCACCCCACCCAATATGATGTAACAGGCACTCAACAGCTCCACCGGTAATATGAATCTTGCTGTTCCTGCACGCATAGTCCAAATACTATGTTTAGTATATCATACAAAAAGGACTGTTTCAACCGTTAAAAATTTGTGCATTTTGCAAAAAGCAATGCAAAAAAGAAGTGTTTTCTGTTTCTTTTCTTATTTTTCCGTACCATAAGCATTCTCCTTTTGTATACCGCAGGAAGTTTGCTTTGCTATACATTATTTAATTCCATAGCACACTTATTTCATGAAGAAGAATGAACACATCTTCTCTTTGTTCGTTATGTTATTATTATTAACTTTTTCGTGCTATTTTAAAACATTTTTCTCCATTTTTATGATTTTTTATTACTATCTATTGCATAATAGTCTCAACAGTGCTATGCTACAGAAGATTTCAATATTAAAACGATTTCAAAATAATGTTATTTATAATAACCAATAGAGAAAGGGGATTTTCAAATGAAGAAACTATCCACAGCAATCCTTGCTGAAATTGTTGAAACCAAAAGAAAAGCTGCAAAAATGACACAGGCGCGGCTTGCAGAGAAAACCGGTATTAACAGAGCACAGCTCTCAAGACTGGAACAGGAAGATTACTATCCTTCCATTCCCCAGCTGGAAGCGCTCGGAGAAGCACTTGACTTCGATCTGGATGATGTATTTATCAACGCAGCCAGCAAAAAAATCGAGTCTCCGTCACCACTCAATATTGCAGTCGCCGGAACAGGTTATGTAGGGCTTTCCATTGCCACGCTTCTGGCACAGCACAATCATGTCACAGCTGTTGATGTCATCCCGGAAAAGGTAGAAATGCTTAACAACCGCAAATCCCCGATCCAGGACGATTATATTGAAAAATATCTTGCTGAAAAAGATCTTGATCTGACTGCCACACTGGATGGCGCGGCAGCTTATAAGAATGCGGATTTCGTTGTCATTGCCACGCCGACCAACTATGACAGCAAGATGAACTACTTCGATACCTCTCTTGTAGAAGATGTCATCAAGCTTGTGCTTTCCGTTAATCAGGATGCTATTATGGTCATTAAATCTACTATTCCTGTCGGCTTCACAAAATCTGTCCGTGAGAAATACAATACAAAAAATATTATTTTCAGCCCGGAATTCCTGCGTGAATCCAAGGCATTATATGACAACCTCTATCCAAGCCGTATTACCGTATCTACCGATAAAGAAGACGAAAGACTTGTAGAAAAATCACACCAGTTTGCTGCTCTTCTGCAGGAAGGAGCCCTCAAGGAAAATATCGATACATTATTTATGGGATTTACAGAGGCAGAAGCGGTGAAGCTGTTTGCCAACACGTATCTGGCACTCCGCGTCTCCTACTTCAATGAGCTGGATACTTATGCAGAAATGAAAGGACTGAATACCGAGGATATCATTGATGGTGTCTGTCTGGATCCTCGTATCGGAACACACTATAATAATCCCAGCTTTGGATACGGTGGTTACTGCCTGCCTAAGGATACGAAACAGCTCCTTGCCAACTACAATGATGTTCCGCAAAATATGATGAGTGCGATTGTGGAAAGTAATAAGACGAGAAAGGATTTCATTGCTGATCGTGTTCTGGAAATTGCCGGGGGATATGAAGCAAACAGCCAATGGGATGCTTCGAAAGAAAAAGAAGTCGTTGTCGGTGTATATCGTCTGACCATGAAGAGTAATTCCGATAACTTCCGCCAATCTTCTATCCAGGGCGTTATGAAACGTATTAAAGCCAAGGGGGCTAAGGTCATTATCTTTGAACCAACATTGAAAAACGGAGAAACCTTCTTTGGAAGTGAAGTTGTTAATGATCTGAAGAAATTCAAAAAAATGTCACATTCTATCATTGCCAACAGGTACGACTCCTGTCTGGATGATGTGAAAGATAAAGTATATACAAGAGATATTTTCAAAAGAGATTAAATTCCAAAAGGGAAGTCATTCGCTGGCTTCCCTTTCCTATATTTGTACTACATATAAAATTCTTTATACCACTCAGCGAACTTCCTAAGCCCATCTCTGAGACTTGTATTAGGCTTAAAACCAAAGTCTTCTTCTAAAGCTTTCGTGTCTGCATAAGTGACCGGAACATCTCCGGGCTGCATCGGAACAAGCTTCTTATGTGCCTCAAAATCATAATCTGCCGGAAGCACGCCTGCACGGATCAGTTCCTGCTGCAGAATATCTACAAAATCAAGCAGATTTTCCGGCTGGTTATTCCCGATGTTGTAAACGGAATATGGCGGAACCGGCAAACCGTCTTCTCCCGTCTTTTTCTCCGGAGCCGCCTGCATAACACGCTTTACCCCTTCTACAATATCATCTACATATGTAAAATCACGCTTACAATTCCCATAATTAAAAATCTGTATTGTTTCATTGTTACGCAGCTTATTGGTAAAACCAAAGTATGCCATATCCGGTCTTCCCGCCGGTCCGTATACCGTAAAGAAACGAAGCCCTGTGGAAGGGATATTATAAAGCTTACTGTAGGCATGTGCCATCAGCTCATTTGACTTCTTAGTCGCTGCATATAACGATACAGGATTATCCACCTTATCCTCCGTCGAATATGGTACTCTCTTATTCGTTCCATATACAGAGGAAGAGGATGCATAAACCAAATGTTCTACACCTGTCCTGCCTTCATCATATGAATGACGACAAGCCTCTAAAATATTATAAAAGCCTATCAGATTGCTTTCGACATACACATCCGGATTGGTGATCGAATATCTGACACCTGCCTGCGCGGCCAGGTTCACCACCACTGAGGGCTTATACTCTGCAAAAATCCGATTAATCAGCCCCTTATCTGCTATGCTTCCCTTTACAAAAGTCCACGAAAGATCCTCTCTTTCTGCAGCCATTGCATCAATCTGACTAAGTCGATATTCTTTGATGGAGACATCATAGTAATCATTCATATTGTCGATACCTATGATCTGCATCGGCTTTTCCATACGGATCAGCTCCATCACTAAATTAGAACCTATAAATCCTGCAGCTCCGGTTACTAATATTGTTTTGTTTTCTAATGATATATTTTGTTGCTTCATTGTTGATTATCTCCCTAATCATTTAGCAGCCTTTGCCACTAAGTACTTCTATATCTTTCGTTCTCTATTCCATTGCACCAGCCACTGCTTTAATATTATTCAAAACCTCTTTTACCACATCTTCAGCCTGCTTATATGTTAAAGTTCTTTTTGCATAATATTTTTCTCTTCCCCGCGTTCAAAAGTGAGATATCATACGCATAACTTTTATCCAACCAAAAATCTCGTAATCTTCCACTTCATAAGAATCGCACTTATAATATAGGCGCCGACAGTAGCGACAATAAAATTCACGCCGGCATTAATCCATGGATTAACCACGCCATCTAGAATTGTTATAGAAAAATATATAATCTGCTGGTGAAATAGATACATTGACATGGAATATGTAGACAGTTTATTAAATTCATATCTCCCCATTTGCGTAGGTTCTAGACTTACGCCAGCTTTGCTATGTCATAAATTCCCATTCTTTCCGATTTACAAAAGCTAACTGCCAAATCCAACTTTTAAATCAATTCGTTTTGCTCATCTCTCAAATTATATTTTTTAATATATAGTTTGGCTAAAATGAATCCACAGGGAGAAATTAGTATATCTTCTATTGTGTTACACATTGAATCTAGCGCTATATAATTTCTTTTTTTCTTTAGAAGTCCCAGCACATGCCACATCATGGTTCGACTTAAAAAGTATTTAAATCTATGTCCCACTCCAAATAAATCATAATTATTTAACACATATGAACTTTTCCAATATGCATTTCGACATGTCTGAGAAGATCTTCTTTTTATAGCATTCAATTTGCCTTCCAAATGATCATTTCCTTCTGTATGATAAACTTGAACAATGTCATTAATTAACCAAGTCCTATATTGCATTCGAAGTTTTTTCCATACAAAATCTTCTCCTACAAATGTTACATTTTCAGGATCGGGCCAGGGATTTGCTTTCATAATATCCATCCTACGAAATCCTACATTCTCAGCATGAATACTTTCATAGTATTGTTTTACTTCGACCCATTCTCGATTGTTAATATCCTCAGGGAATCGTGGTCCCACTTCTTCACCTACTTCATTTATACATCTAGCTTTTATTTCGAAATATAGATTTCTTTGTTCCTTAGGGATCGTCTTCCAAGCATTGACAAATATCTCTACTGCATTAGGCAAAGATTCATCGTCAGAATCATTACACATATACATTTCTCCACGTGCTAACTTGATTCCCAGATTTCTTGCAGTATGAACTCCTCCATTATCTTTTTTTACATAAAGCATTGGCACAGTTGTTTTATGTAAAAATCTATAATAATTTCTTCAGTTGAATCTGTTGATCCATCATTAACAACAATATACTCCATATCTTTGTACGATTGTCTTTCCACAGATTGCATTGCTCGAAGTATCGTATCTTTACGATTATAGACAGGTGTTACAACAGTAACAAACGGAACTGCCCCTATATTTCTCCAAGCACTATTGGATTCAACATTATAGTCATTATTCATTCTTTTAAACCCTCTCTATATATACGATTATGATATCCATTATATTAAGCGCTTTTCTTTCGTTTCTTTACATACATTAGAAGATGTATCATTTCTTTTCTGTAAAATATCAAATTTAATAAAATACATACTCCCAATCCTATTACGCTTACCTTTATTGCTAATATAATCCATGCAATATATCCGTTAGGTGAATACACTAACCAATTGATGGAAAAGAATATAACAAAAACAGAAAGAATATCAATTAAAATATGCTTTATAAAATTACTAATATTTCTATTTATGATATTTTTAGACAAATACCAAGCAAGATAAAAGGTCCTATAGGCCATGCCCATAAGCGTTCCCATAGCTACACCAACAAGACCCAACTTAAAAACAGCAATAATTGATATCAAGATATTCAAACCTGCTTCAATAAAGGAACTGGTTTGTGTCTGTTTATAGTGACCTGCTGCCAAAACCATTAGATTATATGGAAGTTTTAATGACCGTACCGCCTGTGCCAATGTAATTAAAACTGCAAATAATGGAACAATGTAATTTGCATCATGTATGCCTCTCGTATACACGTTAATAAAAGGCATTATTAATATTCCCGTTATCGTAAAAACAAATGTTGTTGCTGTATGAATGCCCCATTCAGTAACAGCAAAGAAATCTTTCAATTTCTCCATTTCATTATTAGCTAATAAATTTCCAAACAAAGCCTGTATACCACTTGCCGAAGTCTGAACAATATCCCTAACACCAGTAACAACAAGGTTGTATACACCATAAATAGATACATTCTCTAAGGTTGAGAAAACAGTCAACACAATAATATCTGTCTTATCAAGTACAACAGCTGATATATGTTGAGCAAATCCATTCCATTTCTGCTTAATTGGTTCCCCATCAAATTTTATATTTTTATCAAGATTATAATGGGTACTGACATAAACCTGATAAAGAATCGGTTTCCCCAAAAATATTATAGATGAAACAAGTTTAACAAGATGTATTTGTAATCCCAAATAAATTAGAGCACATGATATAACCGTGTTTAAAATGATAGCAATACTATCAATAATATAAACTATATATCCACGTTGATCCGCATGCAATAAAAGTGAATTGGTAATACCCAAAAAATACTGAGCAAACGTTCCTATACATATTGCAAGAAAGAGTAAGTCTATATACAGATAACTATAACTGCTTTTCACTATCATAGGGTATACACCACATAGTATTGCAACATATAGGAGTAAAACTATTGCAATTACTCTGAAAAATCGACTTGATGATTTCCAGATTTCACTTGTCTCTTTTCTTTGATTTTTCGCTAGTGGGCCATAAAAAGAGGATTCAACCACACTACTGACCCCCAAGTCCGCCAAAGCAATAAAACCAAGAAAACTAGAAATGGAGTTCACTAATCCGTTAATATTTGAGCCGTAGGCAACCAAAAAAAATCTTGGAAGTATAAATCCACTAACAACCATCACTAAACGGTACGCTAACGCGCCCACTGTGTTAAAATACAATTTTCTTGTTCGCGAACAAGAGTTATTTTGTTTTCGTAATTCTTTATCTCCCGAATCTATATTTATATCTGTCACTTAATTTAACACCTTCCATTTTATGAATCCATTCCAGAATTTCCGGAGTATCCTGTCCAAATGCGCCTACACCATTTGACATTTGAGAAAGCCAAATACTACCATCACTAATATTAGCTTCTATAAGAATAGGAGTTCCATTTTCATCTAACGTAAAATCCCAATTCACGCAACCAAGTTCTGGAAGTGTCTCATGCATCTGAAATGCAGCCTCCAAAACTTTTGGGAATAAAGGAATAGAATGCTTTTCAAAAACAACACCTGAATCCGGATGTACGGAATAAACATCATGAAACTCTGTAAATGCGTCCTTCTTTAATTTGCCATCAGCAGTAATTCCTATAAAAATTCCACCTGCATGAGCATTATCAAGAGTACTTCCCCCTTACCAATCCTCATAAGTGAAGGAAAGCAACCGAATCTATCTTTCCATCTGTAGGTTATAATTCTAAATGTGTTAACCGAATTGTTATATAATTTCGAGATAGATTCGTGACAACGAAGTCTTTCCTGAACCGCATAGTCCTCTTCTATGTCTAAAACGTCACTGATTGATTTTCCTGAAATTTCA
>OLWL01000692.1_pt1 | contig 21689 bp, 18 predicted proteins | sample 1674151 | NCBI WGS metagenome assembly OLWL01 (sample SAMEA103958148, study PRJEB25191) | human gut metagenome
ATTTTTATAATCAACAAGAAAAAATAGAAGGAATCAGTGCCAAAACAGCGTTAAAAATCACTAATAATTCTATCTCTATTTTACAAAACGGCTTAAATACTACCAGTGCTTCAGAAACTGCTGATATTATTCTTCAGGAAGCAGAAACATTTGATTTTGTAGCTATTACATCGTTAGATGAGATATTAGGCTTTTCCTCCTACCGCACCGAAGCCCCCTTCGTCTCTTTTTTAGTAGATGACTTTCAAAATCTTTTCAAAACTTCTTTCAAGCAAGATGCGAAGAATCTAGATGTTATTCGCTCCTATATTAATGTTCCTATTTATAATGATAAACACCATGTCGGTTACTTCTGTGTCGGCCATATTCTAGACTCCGAAACTACTCCTTTTGAAACCACATTAGCTCATGGCCTTGGTACTATGATTACCAACCAAATCACTGTTCATAGCATTAAAGAAAAGGCTGGTCTATACGATAAGGCAGAAATTAAAGCTCTACAATCTCAAATTAATCCCCATTTTCTTTTCAATGCTTTGAGTACTATCAGTTTCTACTGTTCTCAACAACCTCAAACTGCTAAATCTCTTATCAATGATCTCGCTAGCTATTATAGGAACAATTTGACAGATGGAAATACCATGATTTCTATTCTAAACGAACTTCAGCATATCAATGCTTATATTCATTTAGAGCAGGCACGCTTTGGTGACAGATTAAAAGTAGATTATGACATAAACATCGAAGAATCATTCCTAGTCCCAGCTCTCATACTACAACCTATTGTTGAAAATGCTATCCGTCATGGACTGTATCAAAAACTTGAGGGTGGACGAATTATTATTCGAATTGACAAGCAAAAAAATTCTTTCCGTATTTCCGTAATTGATGACGGGCTAGGTATGACATCAGATAAATTGAAACATATTTTTGACAACACGAAGCCTAAGAATTCAATAGGACTTACTAATGTAAACCAACGCTTAATTACTCTTTATGGTCCAAAAAACAAACTTAAAATCTATAGTAGCATGAATAATGGTACCATAGTTATTATGAAAATTCCTTTTCAAGAGGTGAGCGAAAACAATGATTAGAACTATAATTGTAGATGATGAATACCCAACTCGCCAAGAGCTAGCTACTATTCTAAGCAATATCAGTGATATTGAAATTGTAGCTCAATGTGCTATAGGTCAAGAACTCCTTGATTATCTTCAAAACAGTACTGTAGATATTGTTTTTCTCGATATCGAAATGCCTCAAATTAACGGCTTAGATATTGCGCGTATTATACGCACCACCATCCCTAACCCACCACAAATTGTTTTCTCTACTGGTTATGGTCAGTTCGCTGTCCAAGCTTTTGATCTACAGGCCTTTGATTATGTTTTAAAACCATATACTCAGGAGCGCATCCTTATTACAATAATGCGATATAGAAATTTTAAAAAGCAAACTAATAATATTAAACATAAGGATAGTTTTAAACTTCCTATTTGGCATAACGATAAAATGATTCTGCTAAACCCGGAAACTGAGATAAGTCTTATACGAGCACAAGAACAAAAAATTATTGTTTCTACTAATAATGGTGAATTTGAAATCAATACCCCTTTAAAAGATTTAGAGCAAAAACTTAAGGATCACGGCTTTCTTCGTACCCATAAATCATATATAGTTAATATTGGTAAAATCAGAGAGATAATTCCTTGGTTCAATGATACCTTTATACTCACTTTAGAAAACTGTGACTATAAAGAAATTCCTGTTTCACGCCATTATTTACCAGACTTCAAGAAATTCTTAAATATCTAACGAACCTCTAGATCTATCGTAAGCGTCAAATCTGTCATGTATGAGTAAAAATTCACCCGCCTAGCGGGTGGATCTTTACTATTGTGTAAATTACGCCACAGAACCTAATGCACTGTTTGCATCCTTTGACAGAGGCCCTGCTCACAAAATATTTCTAAATAAAGCATAGATTTCTGCACGCAAAACAGGCAGCACATCCGCTGCCTGTTTTACTTATTCCATATGCTTATTACAATCTGCGCATAACAAACCCTTGCGCTGCATCATCCCACAAAAGCTCCAGCTGCAAATCCGTGCAATATTTTCTCTGCATGCCAAAGGTTGCTTCCGGAGGCATATATTCATATTGGCTGAGCAGAATAAAACGTCCGCTGCCATCCGTATTAATCTTGGTAACAATTTGCCGCCATTGGTCAACGGCATAGCCGTTTTTCGCTAAATCCTCCAAGGTTACATAAGTCAGCCATTGTCCGTTTTGCTTACCGATAAGCCAATAACCGCAGTTCTGCGCATGAGCGCCGATAGTGGCATTTATTTCAAAAAATATGTTTTCGGGATTGGCGGTAAAAACATCCCGCACCCTATATCCAACCATTCCCTGCTCCAAAGGAACAAAGGTCTTATAAACATCTTTGGTATTTTTGTTCATCAGCTGCAGAGTACCGTCATCAGCAAGGAAGAATTGCACGCCTTCTTCCTCATCACTGATTGCCAGCTCTCTGCTGTTCATATAAAGAAATGTTCCGTCATCAGCAGTCAGGAATTCCGCTGCCCGAACCTTGGGAGCATCCACAAGCAAGCACACGATGCAAAGTAAAAATAAGGCTAAGCAGGAAAACAATTTCTTATAAATGCGCATATTCATCAACCTCCTAAATTAGATTCATCAATCCTGTCATTACAATTATAGCAACAAAAATGCTTTTTCCCCCCACCCCAAAGCATGATTCCGGGTGGGACGGAAGAAATTTTCTTGTGCTAACAAGCAAATTTCCCAAAGCTCAAATTAAAAAGCTGCAGCCTGCTCCCGTACTCAGGAGCAAAGCTGCAGCTTTTGCTTTTATTCTATTGTTATAACAGGACTGCTCTCTTGTGCTTTACACCAGTTCTTCTCTGGACTCATGAATCTTCTTCAAAAGCTCCTTGCCGGCAATACCCGGTCTGGTCATTTCCGCAGGAGCAAGGATAACATCCAAATCCTCTTTACTCAGCACCTTGCGTTCAATGAGCAGGTCCTTAATATTTCTGTTGGTTGCCAACGCCTCCTTCGCCAAAACGGAGCAGGTTTCGTAACCGATATGCGGCAGCAGTGCGGTAACAATGCCCACGCTCTTATCCAGCCATTCCGCACATTGAGCACGGTTAGCCTTAATTCCGTCTACGCAGCGGGTGCGCAGAGTATTAACGGCATTGGTCAGGAAACGTAAGGAATTGAAAATATTATAGGCCATAACAGGCTCCATAACATTAAGCTGGAACTGGCCGTTTTCTACGCCGAAGGCCACAGCCAAATCGTTGGCAATTACCTGATAGCAGGTCTGGTCCACTACCTCGGGGATAACGGGGTTAACCTTACCCGGCATGATAGAGGAACCGGGCTGACGCGGCGGCAACGTAATTTCGCAGAAGCCTGCTCTCGGACCGGAGGCCATCAGACGCAGGTCATTGGAAATTTTAATAAGCGAAAGTGCCGATGTTTTCAAACTGGAGGATAAATCGGTGAAGATATCCGTGTTACTGGTAGCATCAACAAGATTGTCCGCGGTAGTGAAGCTCTCGCCAGTAACCAGCGTAAGCTGTTCGCAAACCTCTTTGATATATTCGGGATCGGCATTCAGGCCGGTGCCGACTGCTGTTGCGCCCATATTCATGGTGTGCAGCAGCTCACAGCTGCGGCGAATGTAGTTACTGCGTCTGCGCATGGAGGAAGCAAAGGCTTTGAACTCCAGGCCTAAGGTAATAGGCACAGCATCCTGCAGATGGGTACGGCCGATTTTCAGCACATCCTTGAATTCCTCGCCTTTCTTATCAAAGGAATCCGCCAGGTTTTCCAAGGCAATAATAAGCTGTTCGGCGCGCATCAGAGCGCAGACACGGATGGATGTAGGAATAACATCGTTAGTGGACTGCGACATATTGGCATGGTTATTAGGGCTGATATAATTATAATCGCCGCGCGGACGACCGAGAATTTCCAAAGCACGGTTACAGATTACTTCGTTCGTATTCATATTGAAGGATGTTCCGGCACCGCCCTGAATCGGATCGGTCGGGAACTGGTCGTTCAGCTTGCCGCTGATAATATCATCGCAGGCCTGAACCATAGCATTGCCGATTTTTTCATCCAAAAGACCGATTTTCATATTGGCCAAAGCTGCAGCCTTTTTGACCATACCCAAGGCTTTGATAAAAAGCGGATCGGCAGTATAGCCTGTAATCTGGAAGTTTTCCATGGCACGCATGGTCTGTACACCATAATAAGCATTATCGGGAATTTCTAATTCACCTAAAAAGTCGTGTTCTTTACGCATAATACATTTGCCTCCTTCTCCAAAAGCGTGTAAAAGCTGCTTTTAATCGAAATCTGTATTATGTATACATAATACATTCAAGCCACAATTCTGTCAAGCGCATTATTATGAATTTTGAGAAATTAACTTACAAAAAAGAAGTGCCTCAAGACGCTAAGCTCAAGGCAGCTCAAAATAATCTGCTTTAGATAAAATCTACCACACCATTCTCCAGATGGTACATAGCACCGACAACGCGCAGGCCCTCCTGATGCTCAACCTTTTGAATCTCCAGGCTTGCTTCGATTTCCGCTTCACAGCTTTTGACATTCAAGCAGGCAGCCTTATACGGGTCGCACTCGTCGCCAATCGCTGCTTTGATTTTATCCGTAATAAATTTGATATAGCCCTCCGGATCATGGTTGATTGCAGCATGCACCGCACCGCAATGCGTATGCCCCATAACAACAATCAGCGGCGCACCCAGATGGCTTGCAGCGTATTCGATACTGCCCAGCTGGTGCTCGTCAATGACATTTCCGGCAATACGGATAACAAAAAGCTCGCCGATTCCCGTCATAAAAATATTCTCCGGAACCACGCGGGAATCAGAGCAGGTAATAATAATCGCATAAGGCTTCTGACCGTTAACCAAGGTATCTGTTCTTCTGCCCTGCGAAATGTCCTCGCTGTTGACCTTGGCATTAATATATCTGGCGTTGCCTGCTTTTAATTTTTCTAAAGCCTTTGCCGGTGTTGTTGTTATATGCTTAATCATAAAATCGCCCCTCTTAGAACATACTTTGCAAAAAAATCATTCGGTAATCGCTATCTTGATAACTCCGTCTAATCTGTTTTCGAAAATGCGGTAAGCTTCCTCGATATCCGCCAGCTTGAAGCGATGCGTAATCAGCGGCGTGGTATCAATTTTGCCTTCTTCAATCAGGCGCAGAATCTCCGCACAGTCGCAGCCATCCACGCCACCGGTTTTGAAAATAAGGTTCTTGCCGTACATATCGGGCAAAGGCAGACTCTGCGCTTCATCGTAAAGCGCCACAACTGTCACAATAGCGTTCGGACGCGCGCATTTCCACGCCAGCTGGAAGGTATCGCGACCGCCGGCAACCTCCAGAACAACATCCGCACCGCCATGGTCGGAATGCTCCTTAACAAACGCTTCGCATTCCTCAGGCTCGCAAAGCAGTACATCGGGATAATGCTTTCTGACAAACTCCGCTCTGGCAGCATCCTTCTCGCAGATGATGATGCGCTTCGGCCGCTTCAGCATAACGCACAGCAGGGTGCAAATACCCGTCGGACCGGCACCGATAATCAGCACAGTATCCTCCTCGGTGATTTCCGAAATACGTGTTGCCCAAAAGCCGGTAGCAAGAATATCGCCCACAAAAAGCGCTTGCTCATCGCTGACATTGTCAGGAATTTTGTTAAGGCCCTGGTCAGCGTAAGGCACGCGCACAAATTCCGCCTGTCCGCCGTCAATGCGGCAGCCAAGTGCCCAGCCGCCATGAGGATCGGTGCAATTATTGACAAAACCCTTCTTGCAGAAGAAGCATTCGCCGCAGAACGTTTCTACATTTACCGTCACACGGTCACCTGGCTTAACGGTTTTTACGTCTGCTCCGACCGCTTCCACCACGCCCACCATTTCATGGCCCACGGTAATTCCAGGCACAGCACGAGGTACCGAGCCATGCTTAATATGCAAATCACTAGTGCAGATGCTTCCCAGCGTTACGCGCACAATAGCATCACGCGCAGAAACAAGCTGCGGCTTGGCCTTTTCCTGCAGAGCAAACTTACCGTGTTCAATATAAGTTAATGCTTTCATAAATTTGCAGACCTTCTTTCTCTATTTTTGCTTCACTGAAGCTCATATCGCTTCCCTCATTATATCATAATATTGACGCTGTGGATAATGACATAAGCAACATGTCACGCAATACTATCTTCGCTGTTAAATTCAATAAGCTTTCTGAATAAAGAAATCACAACTTTTTCGCTGATAAAAACACCGGAATGTGTTAAAATATTAGTTAGATTTTTTAGGAGGCCTTATTCATAATGCATCAATATCTCTTTTTTATCGGCGATTTTCCCATACGCATGTATGGTCTGATGCTCTGTACAGCAATTTTTCTGGCTACCGGCACTGCCTACTTTTTAGCTAAGCAGGACGGCCGCTGGCACGAGCACATTTTAGACATCGGCATCTACGGCGGCTTTGCCGGTCTCATCGGCGGCAGGCTGTGGGACGTTTTCTTCTTCGACTGGGATTACTACAGCCATCATCTGCTGGAAATCCCCTTCGTTTGGCAGGGCGGTATGGCCGTACAAGGCGGTATGCTGGCAGGCATTGCTGCCGGCATTGTTTACTGCAAGCTACATGACATCGACTGGGTAGCTCTGGCGGATATCATTTCGCCTTCTCTGCTTATCGGTCAGTCCATCGGACGCATGGCCAACCTGCTCAACGGTGACGCCTTCGGCACACCTACCGGTAGCAGCTTCGGTATTCTGTACCCGGAAGGCACGCTGGCCTACAAAACCTACGGCCCCGTACCCCTGTGGCCGGCAGAGGTTTGGGAAGGTCAGCTGGACATCGTCATTTTTGCCCTGCTGCTTTTATTCCGCACCACCAAGCATGCACGCGGTCAGGCTTTATGTATGTACGCCATGCTTTATTCCGTTGTCCGCTTCTTTTTGGAAATGCTGCGCGGTGACTACGCCGAGCCCTGGATGTTCGGGCTGAAGTCCGCTCAGGCAACCAGCTTAGGCTTCTTCCTCGTCGCCCTTGGCTTCTTCATTTACTGCGGTTGGCTGGAAAAACATCAGCCTGCTGCCAAAGAAAAAGCTGTCAGCAAAAAATCTAAAAAATAATTGCAAAAAAGTGTTGACAAGAAGCGTACTTTTCGCTATAATATCATTGTTGCTTGAAACAACAGCAACGCTGATGTGACTCTGTAGCTCAGTTGGATAGAGCGTTTGACTACGAATCAAAAGGTCGCAGGTTCGAATCCTGCCAGGGCCACCACTTGAAACTAAACTCTGTAACTTCGGTTACAGAGTTTTTTGTTTTTGCGGATAAAATATATTCTTCCGCTAACCGGTACTCCCCCGCTTGTTAGCACCACCATTCAGTCTTATAATAATGATATATAATCAGAACCGTGAGGTAACTTTATGAACGTAAAATATTCTAAAATAGCCTGCATCATCCTGGCGTCCGGCGTAGGCCGCCGCTTCGGCGCCAACAAGCTGCTGACAGCTATCGACGGCACGCCCATGCTGCAGTACATCCTCGATATCAGCCAAAGCCTTTTTGCCAAGCGTATCGTTGTCACACGCCATAAGGAGGTTGCGGAAATCTGCGTGCAACAGCAAATCCCCTGCCTGCTCCACGACAAGCCCTATCTGAGCGACACCGTGCGCCTGGGCACATCATATATACAGCAGCAGCTGCCACAGGCCGAGGGTCTGCTTTTTGCCGTTGCCGACCAGCCGTTATTGCAGCAGGCTTCGCTCATCCGCCTTGCCGAAAGCTTTTTAGCGCAGCCGCAAAAAATTCATCGCCTGTATTACGAAGAAACTCCCGGCAATCCCATTATCTTCCCTGTAAAATTTGCCAACGAGCTGCGGCAGCTGCCACAGGACAAGGGTGGTTCCGTACTGACAAAAAAATATCCTGAACTGGTAGTAAAAGTACCGCTTCAGGATATCAACGAGCTGCTGGATATAGATACACAGCAGGATAAAACTAAGCTTGAGCGTCTTCGCCCCTATTCAGAATAATATTCAGCAGAATTGCTACAAAGGCTGCCGGAACGATACCGGATTCACCGAACATCATGCGCATAGCCTCCGGGCAGTGTGCCAGGATGCCGGGTGTAGCGCCCATGCCGTAGCCAACGCCTAAAGCAACGGAAATAATCGTCAGGCTGCGCGGATTGAGCTTCTCTTTAGTAACCAGCTGAATACCGCTGACAACAATCGAGGAGAACATCATTACAGCAGCACCGCCCAGAACGGATTGCGGCATAATGGAAACCAACGCCCCCAGCTTGGGAATCAGGCCGCAGAGAATCAAAAATACCGCACCGGTTGCCAAAGCAAAACGGTTAACAATCTTCGTCATAGCAACCAGACCTACATTCTGGGAGAAAGAGGTATTAGGCAGTACGCCGAAAACAGCAGCGATAGCAGAGCCAATACCGTCACAAATAACGCCGCCGGACAATTCCTTGTCCGTAGCTTCACGGTTCAGACCGCTTTCGACAACGGCAGAAATATCACCAACAGTTTCAACTGCGGTAACAACAAACATGATCAATACAGGCATAATAGCACGCATATCAAATACGATATCAACCGGCATAAGCTGAGGCACAGCGAACCAGGAGGCGTTCGCTACCTTATCCCAATGCAGTACCCAGGACTTGGTATATTCCACACCGTCGGGAGTAACTGCGGTTGTAGGCAGCACAAAGCCCATGAAAATCGCAGCGATATAGCCTGCAATAATACCAAGCAGAATGGAAGAAGAGCTTAAAAAGCCCTTAGTGCCATGCTTAAAGAAAAGGATAACACAAAGCACAAACAAGCCAAGCAGCAGGTTTTCGATAGAACCGAAGTCCTTAGTCTTGAAGCCGCCGCCAAAGGAATTGATACCTACAGAAATCAGCGACAGACCGATGGACAGTACAACAGTACCGCAGACAACAGGCGGGAAGAAGCGACGGATGTGCTTGAGCACGAGGCCAAGCACCGCTTCAAAAACGCCGCCGATAATCGAAGCACCCATAATAGCGCCATAGGCGACAACACCGCTGCCCAAGGTTGCAACGATACCGGCAAATACACCGATAAAGCCGGAGCTTGTACCCATGATAATAGGCACCTTGCCGCCGCAGGGACCAACGGAATATAACTGCAGCAGAGTTACCAGACCTGCAACAATCATCGCATTCTGAATCAAAACAACCTGCAGCTGTTCAAAACCGGCACCGCCGACAATACCGCAGGCACCGCCAATAATCAGAACCGGCGTAAGATTGCCGACAAACATTGCCAAAACATGCTGCAGACCTAAAGGAATAGCCGAGCTCAAAGACAGCTTGCCCTCAAACTTATAGGCTTCCTCGGAAAGTTTAACAAACTTAGACATATAAGCACCCCTTCATTTTTTCATGCATATATTTTATCGCATATCAGGCAATATTGTAAAGAAAATTACAGAGAAAATCCGTATAAATTTTATCAGATAGCCTTTTTCGTTCGCAATTCAAGCGAGAAATTTAAAAATGAGCACCGACTACGTACTTTTGCTACGTTGAGGTGCTCTTTTTTATATAGATGAAGTATGTGGTACAATACCTTTACCTCATCAGCAGAACGCGGAGAAGGTATCAGAGACGAAGAAGGAGCACCGACGGCGTACTACTGCTACGTCGAGGCCTCCTGATGAAAGTATATGATGTCTTATACTTTATAATCAGCAGAACGCGGAGAAGGTATCAGAGACGAAGAGAGAAGGCCGACGGCGTACTATTGCTACGCCGAGGCCTTCTCGATGAAGTATATGATGCCTTATACGCGTTCTGCCCTAGTTTGGATTAACTGTGCTGCTATACTCACCGCAATCTCCGCCGGCGTTTCACTGCCTATGTCGATTCCGATGGGCGTAATCACACGTGCGAGCTGCTGCTCGCTGTAGCCGTCCGCCAGCAAAGCTGCTCTGGCCATGGCTGCTTTATTTTTACTGCCCATAATGCCGATATAACCCACAGGCGTAGTCAACAGATAGCGCTCCACATTGGCGTCATGCACGTGACCGCGCGTCATAACTACCGCATAATCCTTTGCCGTCAGGCTGCAAACCTCCTGCAGCTTAGTAAAATCAACCTGCTGTACATGCTCCGCCTGCGGAAAGGCTGCTGCATCCGCAAACTCCGCCCTGTCATCCAGCACGATGCATTTAAAGCCAAGATGACTCAAAAGCGGCACCAGCTCACGCGCAACATGGCCGGCGCCGAAAACATAAACCGAACCGTCATAATCATACTGCTCCGCATAATAAGCGCAGCCATCTATGCTGATTACACCTCTGCGATCTGCAAGCTGCAGGTCTTTTTTTATTTGCGGCAGTGCGTTGCCTTCACCCAAAGGCAGTAAAAACCACCAAGGAGCACGCTGCTTCATTGCACTAAGAGCTTCCTCTGCCAAATCCCCCATTTCTTCACCCACAGGCAGGTAACAAAACTGCACCTGACAGCTGCCGCCGCAGGCCATACCTGCTGCCGGAGAAAGGTCAAACATTTTGACAAAGCTGCCGCCACAGCAGCGCAGACGCTGCTGTGCCAGCTGCTGCGCCGCATATTCCATACCGCCGCCGCCGATGGTTCCGTAAAGCAAACCCTTTTCTCCGACCAGCATATAGGCGCCGCTGGTGCGCGGAGTAGAGCCTTCACTTTCAATCAATGCAACAAGATAGCAAGGCTGCGAGCCCAAAGCCTGCGAGCGTATTATTTTCATTAGATACTTCATTTTTCTTTCTCCTGTGCATAACGGCAGACTAATTCCAGAACGCTGCCGGCAATGCAGCGTGCCTTATCCGAAATCGTAAAGCAGTTGGCCAGCTCTTCTTTACGTGGGTCGATATCGGCAATTTTAAAGCCTTCGGTAACAGCAAAGCCATCGCGAATCATGCCGCGAATCAGACCGGACAGTGTTGCCTTTACCGCCACCTGATTACTGCCGTCGGTAATAGTTGCAATATTTTCGCCCTTTTCCACAATGCTGCCAATGTCATGAACAACGTGCATAACACCTGCGCAGGGTGCGTGCAGCACACGCTCCTTGCTATAGCCTGCGATATTACCTGGCACACCGCTGTTAGTTGCAGCACTGCCGCTGCGGATAATGCGTCCCAGGTTATGACCGCGCTTCGTTTCTACAATTACGTCGGCATCTGCGCCCACGCTGAAGCCGGGGCCTAAAGCAATAACAAGCGGTGCCATTGTACTGCTTGTACCAAGATTGCGCTTGGCAATAATCGCATCAATCACAATATCAGGCGCAAAAGCATGCACACTATCCGCTGCTTCATCAACCAGCACCGGCACTTCATCATGCTCCCAGACAGCATCTGCCTCAGGCAGTGAATTTATCAATCTTGCAGTCAGACCTTCTACCTGAGCGCTGCCCTGATACACCGCTTCGCACAGCGCTACCTGTCGACGAATTGCCGCAGGCTTAGCGCATTCCAGCACTAAAACTTTGAAGCCCGCTCCCCACAAGCGATGGATAACGCCTGTTGCCAGGTCACCGCCACCGCGTACAATAATCTTCAGCATTTGCTATCTCCCCTTTCACGAAGCCATATTCTTCGCTCGTCTATTCCTTCACCCACTAACAGCCGAAGCATTTCCTCCTGCTGCGCTGCTTTTATCAGTTCGCATTTATTCAAGACAATATAATAAGCGCGTGCGCCGACATTTTTGCGTGCTCCCTGCTCCGAAAGCAGTAGCGAAGCAAGCATTTGCGCATCAATGACAGAATCTAAGCTGCAGCCTAAAAGCGCTGCTGCCAGCTGCGAACGCTGGCAAGCCTGCGCTAACGGACGGCCCAAAGCATCCATACCGGCAACAGCAAGCACTATGTCACAGTCAGGCAAAAGCACAGGCTCATGCGCTGCAGGCACCTTGCAGGGATGATGTTTGGAACCATCAGCCTCACACAAAATTACGCCAGCCTGCAGCTGCAACGCTTCATATAAATCTTGCGGCGGTAACGTCAGCTTACCGGTAGCAAACTCCGGTGTACCGATAACAGCATAGCGCCCCTGCTGCCACAAATTATGTACTGTTGCTGCGTCCGCAGCAAAGCTGCCATCTGCAGGCTGCAGGATATGCGTACTCGTCAACACCAGCACCTTGCGTCCGCAGGCTGCCCAAGCCGCTGCCAGCTCATACATAACCGTCGTTTTACCGCCGCCGCCGACCAGACATATAGTATGTTTTTTCCCGTCAGTAAAAAAATCAAAGGGACAGTGCGCCATCAGCTTCACCTCGCCTAAAATTACTTATATTATAACACACTCACTGAAAAAGGCTGTCGCTTACCTGCGACAGCCTTCAATAACATTAGTCTTTATTTGCCTTGAGCAACAGCAGCGATAACTTCTTCAGTCAGATCCTTGCCACCAAATACAACAGCACTGGCATCAACTACATTAGCAATGCCATGAGCTTTTGCTACCTGGCCGATAGTTTTGCGGATTTTTTCGCGGATAGGATTCATCAGGGAAGCTTCCTTCTTATCTACCTGAGCGGATAATTTTTCGCCCAGCTCGCGTCTGCCCTTGTCGTCAAGTTTCGGAGCCTTTTCGTTGAATTCATTTTCAGCCTTTTGGCGCTCCAGATTGATAACGCTCATAGTAGTCTGAATATCAGGATAGCTGCGGAAAACACGTTCAACATTTACATAACCCAAATCTTCCGCAAAAGCACTGGTTGCGCAAGCTAAAGCCATAACCAAAGCCATAATCAAAGTCAATAAGCTCTTTTTCATTAAAACAGTAACCTCTCTTCTTAAGATTTTAATACTAATATTATCTTACACTATTTCCTATAGAAAAGCAAGCTGTTTATAATTGACCGCTCTGCCATGTCCGTTTACGCAACGGCGGCGCAGGATAAGCCTTGCGGCTTGTTTTGAGTCCCTGACGTACAAGGCATTCCGCCAGCGCCACCGGTGCCACCGCCGGGTCAACAACTGGAACTCCCAGACGCTCACTGAGCGGGTGCGCCAAACCTAAAAAGGATAAGCAACCCAAAAGCAGTACCTGCACTCTGTCTGCCGCCAGCAAATTTTTGCCGGCTTCCGTAAGCAGGTCCAGAACACGCTCACGCTCTGCCCACAAATCGACACCGCGGGCCTCAATACCACCAATTGCAGCAATACGCGCAGGATCAACACCGCATTGAGCAACAAAAAGCTGCTTTTCCGCATAGCGTGTCGTATCTGCCAGCAAAAGCCCGGCCTGCCTGCCTACCAGCGGTGCCAGAAGACAGCTAGCCTGACCGCCGCCCACTACAGGTATGCTTACCACCTCACGGCAGGCATCCACCGCGGGGTCACTGAAGCAGTACAGCACGACTGCGTCATAGCCTTCGCTTTCCGCACGCACAGCCATTTTGATAATCTCGGGCGCAGCAAGCGCAGCATCCAGAGCAGAATCAATTTCGATATGATTTTCAACAAGGCACTCCATGTGCAGCTCCACATCCGGACCTACATGCGCACTGAGCAGATGACAGCGTACTGCCATCTGCTCAGGAGTAACCCCAAAGTCAGGATTAATTATAAATATTTTCATTCGTATATCCTTATACCAAAACAGAATTAAGGAATTTCTTCGCGCGTTCCGTTTTCGGATGATTAAACACTTCATCCGGCGTACCGCTTTCAATCAGATAACCGCCATCCATGAAATAAACGGTATCCGAAACGTCCTTAGCGAAGCCCATTTCATGGGTAACAAGAACCATGGTAATACCGGTATTGGCAAGCTGCTTGATAACATCCAGTACCTCCTTGACCATTTCCGGATCAAGTGCGGAGGTAGGCTCGTCCAAAAGCAGTACCTTCGGCTCCATCGCCAAAGCACGCGCAATCGCTACACGTTGCTTCTGGCCACCGCTCAGACGGCTGGGATATTCATTGGCTTTGTCGGAAAGATTAACCTTTGCCAACAGCTTCATAGCCTTTTCCTTGGCCTCCTGCTTGGACAGACCATTGACTACACGGGGAGCGTAGGTCATATTCTCCAGAACAGTCATATTGGCAAAAAGATTAAAATGCTGAAACACCATGCAGGCATTCTTGCGGATATCTTCAATTTTAATTTTGGAATTTACGATGTCCTTACCTTCAAATAAAATCGCTCCGCCGGTAGGCTGCTCCAACAGATTGATACAACGCAGCAGCGTAGATTTTCCTGAACCGGAAGAACCGATAATGGTCACAACCTCACCTTTTTTTATTGTCAGGGAAACATCCTTAAGGACCTCTAAATTGCCAAAGCTTTTAGACAGGTGTTGAATCTCAATCACTGACGCGCACCTTCTTTTCTAACAAACCACCCAAAAAGTTCAGGGCCATAACCAAAACATAATAAACAGCAGCAGCTACGATAAAGGCTTCAAACGCACGGAAGGTTTTTGCCTGAATCAGATCCGCCCAACGCAGCGTATCGGCAACACCGATAACGGAAACAAGGCTGGAATCCTTCAGCAGCATAATGCTTTCGTTTACCAGAGAAGGCAATGCATTCTTAATAGCCTGCGGCAGAATAATATCCAGCAGGAAGCGATGCTTAGGCACACCCAAGGACATTGCTCCCTCCCACTGACCTTTGTCGACAGCAAGAATACCGCCGCGCAGTGCCTCGGAAATATATGCGGCACTGTTCAGGCCAAAGGAAAGCACGCCTGCCTCCAGGGCAGAAATAGTATAGCTTGTCAATTGCGGTGTCGCAAAGTAAATCAGCATCAGCTGTACCAAAAGCGGCGTACCGCGGAAGACAGAGATATAAACCTTCGCCAGGAAGGAAAGCACTCTGTTTTTGGACAGGGTTATCAGCGCCAGGATAAAGCCGCCGAAAAAGCCCATAATTGTAGAAAAGAAAGTGAATTTAAGTGTAATCCAGACAGCGGTTGCCAAAAGCGGTATATAAGGTTCCAGAACGGAAAAATCTAACATCTGCTAATTCACCTCTTACAGCTTAGCAATATCCAGCTTTGCAATTGCAGCTTCATATTCTTTAGTGCCTTCTTCACCCAGATGAGCTACGAGAATTTTGTGCAGCTCGCCATTGGTGCGCATTTCCTTCAGGATTTCGTTGATTTTTTCAACATCCTTGGAATCCTTCGGCAGCGCAATAGCAAAGGTATCGTCTTTTACTACAGTTCCCTGCAGAACGTGCAGCTCCAAATCAGGATTTTGTTTTACGAAAACAGCAGCTTGGGAAGAATCAAACAGACCTGCAGCCAGACGACCGTTTTTAATATCCTGAACAACCAGCGGAGTAGTATCCATTTCAACAACTTCGATACCGCCGACAGCCTTCAGCTCTTTAGCATAGGTAGTACCCATAGAAGCACCGGCTTTTTTACCCTTCAGTTTATCCATAGCGTCATAGCCTGCACCCTTTTTGCAGAGAATAGCCTTCATCGGGAAATAATAAGGCTTGGAGAAGGATACAACCTTTTCACGCTCGGAAGTCGGAGAAATTGCAGAGATAATAACATCAGCACGGCCACTTTGCAGAGTAGGAACCAGAGAAGCGAATTTCATATCGGTGAATTCGATTTTCTTGTTCATCTTCTTGGCGATGTAGTGAGCGATATCAATATCAACACCCTGGTAATCCTTGGTGCCTTCCTTTACGGATTCAAACGGCGGGAAGGTGGAGTTGATAGCAACAACCCATTTGTCACCCTTGCCTGCATCAGCTGCAGCATCTTTTTTCTCGCCACCGCAGCCTACCAGCATCATAGCCAGCATTGCTGTTGCCAGGAAAGCAAAAATACTTTTCATTGTAAACTTTTTCATTAGAAAAACCCCTCTCATTTTTTAATATCTGTTTACTCCGTACATTTAATGAGTAAACTTGCTCATATAATGAATTATTATACCATAGAATCAACGACACTGCCAACAGATTTTTTTCAATCAGTAATGAACCTCAATATCATAACCCTTCTGCTTTAAAACATGTTTAGCGCAGGCTTCGTCAGTAGTAATCCAGGCTCCATTTTCTTTTGCATAATGAATAAATGAACGCAATGCACGAACATATCCCGGACGACCTATAAACTGCGGATGCATAACAAAGTTAATGATGCGGCCCTCGTCTGCCAGGCCGTCAAACTCATCCTGCCAAATCTGCACCATTTCGCGTCCGCTGCGCAGGTAATAATGCTCCGGATGCTGCAGAGTATACATATCATAGGAGGTATCATCAACAATGCCGTCCTTCGGCAGCTCAACGATAGGTATTTCCTTGCCGTCTATTTGCAGCAGGAAAGGCCCGTCATTGTTACGCCAGTTGGAGGAATAGATGCAACCGCGGTCCAGCCAGAGCTGCTTATGAAAATCATGCAAGATACCATCAGGCATACGCACACCTACGGGACGTTTGCCGGTAAGGCTGCGGAAGATAGCATCAACCTTATCCATCAGCGCATTTTCTTCTTCATAGGTATCCTTTACTTCATGCAGATAACCGTGATAGCCGATTTCATGTCCCTGCGCTGCAATGTATTGAATGATTTCCGGATGAATCTCAGCAGTATAGGCAGTAGTGAAAAAAGTTGCCTTAAGGCCTTCCTCCTCCAGCATCTTCAGGATGCGCGGCAAGCCCTGCTTCGTGGCATAAAGACCACGGGACATGTGCACCAGATGACGTTCATTGATATCGTTGCGTGTAAGCCACAGAGTTTCCGCATCGATATCAAAGGAAAGCAGTAAAGCAATGCGCTTATTATCAGGCCAGTTCCAGTTCATCATGCTTCTCCTCCTTCCGCACGTTTAGCATAAAACTCCTTTACGTAACGCGCTACATCTTCGCAGCTTGCAAGCCATGCGCCGTTCGCTTTCATATAGGCAATAAAGCGCTCCAACATACGCACGCGGCTGCTGCGGCCGATAAGCTGCGGATGCAGCTTGAGCACAAAAATTTTGTCGCCCTCATTGGCAAGCTCGTCAAAATTATCCTTCCAGATATCGTAAACATAGTCCACCGGATAACTGCATGTGATAGTAGCTTCATCAGCATAGGAAAAATAGAACCAGGAGAAATCATCCAGCGTAGGCTCAGTAGGAAGCTCCACAAGCGGGTAGTCCTCATGCACATACGCCCAGTCGCAATCCTTAAGTGTAGACCCGTATAAATATCCACGTTCAGCCATCAGCTGCATTGCACAGTTAGGCAATAAATCCAGCGGACCGCGATAGCCGACAACCTTGCGGCCGCTTATTTTTTCCAGAAGCGCTTCACTCTTGGCCATATTTTCTCTTTCCTCATCAGCAGGCATATCTACAGAGGCTTCGTGCAAATAGCCGTGATAGGCAAGCTCATGTCCTGCATCCGCTATTTGCTGCACTTTATCTGCATAAAGCTCCGCAATGCGGCCGGGAACAAAAAAGGTAGTTTTGAGCTGTTGGCGTTCAAGCATATCCAGACAACGCTTCAAGCCCTCATCAGGACCATATTGACCTCTGCTTGTATCGGAAAAGCCGATTGTTCGCTTGCCGATTACAGATTTACGCAGCAGCTCCGCATCAAAATCAAAGGTAACCATCACGGCGATACGCTTACCGTCAGGCCAAACCATACCGTCACCATTTTTTAAAGTAAACATTCTTGCCTCCTTGGTAATTATTCAAACTTATTCAGTGAAATGAATCCATATTCTTGATAACTATTTAATTATGTCACTATAAGCAGATAAATGTCAACTCATAGAATTAAAAACGCAGGCCTTTCGACCTGCGTTCACTTCGTTTTGCTGATGTAAGGTATTGGTGGGCCCAGTAGGGTTCGAACCTACGACCAGCCGGTTATGAGCCGGCGGCTCTACCACTGAGCTATAGGCCCATGCAAGCTACCAAACAGTATTATTTTATAATAGATATAGTTGTTTGTCAACTATTATTCCAAGAAGTCCTTTAGCTTTTTGCTGCGGCTGGGATGACGCAGCTTGCGCAATGCCTTAGCCTCAATCTGACGGATACGCTCACGGGTAACGCCAAAGTGCTGGCCAACCTCTTCCAAAGTACGGCTGCGGCCGTCCTCCAGACCAAAGCGCAGCTCCAATACCCGCTTTTCACGGATAGTAAGCGTTTCCAGAACCTCCTCCAGCTGCTCACGCAGCAGAGTGAAGGAAGCAGCGTCGGCAGGTGCCGGTGCATCGTGGTCCTCAATAAAATCGCCCAGATGCGAATCCTCTTCCTCACCGATAGGAGTTTCCAGAGAAACAGGCTCCTGCGCAATTTTCATAATCTCGCGCACTCTGTCAACAGAGGTATCCATTTCCTTGGCAATTTCTTCCGGCAAAGGCTCGCGGCCAAGCTCCTGCAGCAGCTGGCGGGAAACACGAATGAGCTTGTTAATGGTTTCCACCATATGTACAGGAATACGGATAGTACGTGCCTGGTCGGCAATCGCACGGGTAATCGCCTGACGAATCCACCACGTAGCATAGGTACTGAATTTAAAGCCCTTGTTATAATCGAATTTATCTACAGCCTTAATCAGTCCCAGGTTACCCTCCTGAATCAAATCCAGGAACAGCATACCGCGACCGACATAACGCTTGGCAATACTTACTACCAGACGCAGGTTAGCTTCGGACAAGCATTGCTTAGCTTCGTCACCCTGATGTGCAACTGCTTTCAACAGCTTTTCGAAATCCTCATCCAGATTGCAGTAAGCTTCAACAACAGCGGAATCCTTTTCTCTGCCGTCACTCATACGCTCTCTAAGCTCGTTGAGAATAGCCTTAATCTGATAAAGCTTGTGATCATCTAAATCGCTTGTTTCACGCGTTACTACGAACTGCTCACAGCCCGGAATCAGACATCTTTGTTCTGCCATCAGGCGCTGCAGATGCAGACGCTCATCTTTGGTAAATTCAAAAATCAGGTCCTCGTAATCATCAACAGTATAAGGCTGACCTACACTCTGACGCTTTTTAATCATCTGCGCTACACGGAAAACAGAACGCATATTGGTAATCTGCCATTCCTCTTTCAAGCTCTCGCGCAGCTTTTCAATCAATGCGCTGCCGCTGTCCTCGGCAGTAAAAGCAGGCTCCTCCAGCTCAATCATTCTGCCGCGCTGAATACGCTCTGCCTGACGGCCCTTATCCATACGCTTAGCGAGCTTAACCTCATCCTCACCGATAAGCAGCGGTACTCTGCCGATTTCCTTAAGGTACATGCGTACAGGATCGTCAATGCTGATGCCTTCGGGAACGCTCATGTTTTCCAGCTCGTTGCTGCTGGGCTCATCATTATCTTCGTCGTTTCCTACCAAAGGCAGTATATCTTCGTCGGAGGCGTTGTCATCATCAACAAGCTCCAGACCTTTACGTGTAATAACCTCGTAGATATGCTCAACATCTTCGGGCGTGATATCTTCCAAAGTATTGGTGAGGTTCATTACATCGCCATAGGTGAGAACACCCTTATTAGCTTTACCCTTGCGGATAAGCTCATCAATTTGCTCCTGCGTTATTTTAGTAGCTGCAGCCATGGTGTCCCCTCCTTCCTTATTTATTTTGGTTTCCATAGAGTTTTTTGATTTCATTCTTTATCCTTTGACTTTCCATTAATTCACTGAGAAAACGCTCATCTGCCGATCTTTCGTATTCATCCGCCAGCAGACGATGCTTTTCATATTCTTTTTCCAGACGAAGCCGCCGCATCTGCCTGAGGCAGTCCTGCATAAGCTTATCCATATCTCCCTCCGGAAGCTGATGTGCCAAAATACGCGCCAACGCTGTCTGCGCCGCATCGTCCAGGACATTATTCAGCTTATCCGTTGTATAAGCGGTGCCAAGCTCGCACAACCTGTCAAACAGCTGTGCCAGCACAGCATCTTCAAAGCCTGTTTCCTTTACCTCCGCACGGCATTCGTCACACAGCTGCGGCTGCTCCAAAAGCAATCTCAGAAGCAGTTCTTCCGCCTGCTGACCGATACCGGCGCTTTTTTCCTCCGGAATCACCGTCGGCTGCCCAGTCTGCTGTCTGCCGCCTCTGCGTGCTGCCTTGCGGTATTCTTCTGCAATCAGTCCTTCATCAATAGTCAGCCGCTGTGCCAGCCTTCGGATATGCTCCGACGCTTCAATTTCATTTTGACATTCTAATAGGAATGGTAGTATATTCGACACAGCCTCTACTTTTCCTGCTAAATTAGCAATATTATTTTGCAGGATAGTTTCATCTATTTGAAAATCAATACCATTCTGCGCCGCCGCCAGCACCTGTGCAAAAGCAGCGCTGCCATGCTGACGTACATATTCGTCGGGATCCTTACCGTCAGGTACACCTGCTATGCGCACCTTCAAGCCTGCTTCCCGAGCAATGCTCACGGCACGCACCGAAGCCTTGCGGCCTGCGCTGTCGCTGTCATAGCAGAAGATTACTTCATCCGCCAGACGCTGCAAAAGCTTAGCCTGCTCCTGGGAAAAGGCCGTTCCCATAGATGCTACAACATTATCAAAGCCTGCCGCATGCAAGCTGATAGCATCCATATAACCTTCGACAACTACAGCCCGACCGCTTTTGCGGATAGCCTTCAAAGCTATATCCAGACCAAAAAGCAGCCTTCGCTTATTAAACCACTGCGTTTCCGCTGTATTCAGATATTTAGGCGTGCTGTTGTCCAGCACTCTGCCGCCAAAGCCGACTATACGTCCGCGCGCATCGCGGATAGGAATAATCACACGGTTGCGGAACTTGTCATAATAGCCGTCGCGCCCACGGGCCGCCAGTCCGGCAGCCTCCAGCACCTGCGGCTGACAGCCGCGCTTAGCAAGAGAGCTGACAAGCGCGGTAAAATTATTCAGCGCATAGCCTATGCCAAAGCCGGCAATAATTTCTTTGCCGATTCCGCGCCCTGCAAGATAAGCCAGGGCAGGTTCACCGTAAGCAGTTCTTGTAAGACAAGCCTGAAAAAATTTTGATGCCAGTTCATTAGCACTATAAATGCTGTCCCTTTGTTTCTCGCGCGCAATTTCGGCGGCCGTCTTCTGCTTTTCCGGTATCGGAATACCGTATCTGCCGGCCAACAGCTTTAATGCATCCATAAAGCTGCAGTTTTCGATTTTCATAATAAATTTAAAAATATCTCCGCCCTCATGGCAGCCAAAGCAATAAAACATGCTCTTGCCGGGGTTCACCGAAAAGGACGGTGTTTTTTCTCCGTGAAACGGGCAACAGCCCCAGTAGTTCTGGCCTTTCTTTTTCAACGGCACGTAACCGGAGATTATTTCTACCATATCAGCTGTGCTGCGCACCTGCTCTTTAAAGTTTTCAAAATCTCCGTTCATTACCCTCTCCGCCTCCAACTACTATATCACACATAATTTATATTCAATGTATAAAGGAAAAATCCTCTTTTTTTCTAAAAAAATCTTTTTTAACGCTTGCGCCGATTCTCTAAAAATACTATAATAAAGAGTACACTTAAAATTTCTCCTGTTTTTCATGCTACAAGAGGTGATTTATTCATGAAGAAATTACTTTTAATATTAACTATGCTTGTTATGATGCTGC
>OLWL01000695.1_pt1 | contig 21658 bp, 17 predicted proteins | sample 1674151 | NCBI WGS metagenome assembly OLWL01 (sample SAMEA103958148, study PRJEB25191) | human gut metagenome
TAGATGTAACACCGTCGGGGATCACTACGCTTGTAAGGCTTGTGCAACCGGAAAATGCACTATAACCAATCCATGTAACACTGTTGGGAATTACTATTTCTTTAAGGCTTTTGCAACCGGAAAACGCATCCTGGCGAATCTCTGTAACACTGTCGGGGATTTCTATGCTTGAAAGGCTTGTGCAACCGCAAAACGCACCACGTTCAATCACTGTAACACTGTTGGGGATTACTACGTTTGTAAGGCTTGTGCAACCGGAAAATGCAGAATTACCGATAGATGTAACACTGTCGGGGATCACTACGTTTGTAAGGCTTGTGCAATCGTAAAATGTATTCTGACCGATAGACGTAACACTGTCGGGGATTGTTATGCTTGTAAGACTTGTGCAACCGTAAAATGTAGAATCATCGATAGATGTAACACCGTCGGGGATCACTACGCTTGTAAGGCTTGTGCAATCGGAAAATGCATTCCAACCGATAGACGTAACACCGTTAGGGATTGTTATGCTTGTAAGACTTGTGCAATCGGAAAAAGCACCATCACCAATATCTGTAACATTACACCCACCAAGTTGTGATGGAACAGAAACGCTTTCATCTGTTCCGTTATAATCAGTGATTACAGCAATTTCATAGTATTGTTCTGTATCATAATTATATCTTTCTCTAATCTCATACTCAAAATCACCGCTTGTATAAGTTTCACCTACACTTTCACTGTTTGTTTCTACTGCACTTGCTGAAAAAGGCAGAGATGTAAATACACCGAATACAGTTATTATCGCAAGTAAAACTGAAACAATTTTTCTCTTTTTAAACATTAATAATCACCTCATTTTTTTCTTGTGCGTTTGTAATATACAAATACTGCTGCTAATATAATTGCAGCAATAAGGATTACTGCAATTAATATAGACACTGTTTGAACTACTCCTCCCCCTTTATTTGTTGCTGAATCAGATGTTGAAGATTTTTTAGTATTACCAACTAAATCGCTTGTAGATAAAACAGTTGCATCATAATCCTCTGATTTTTCATTTATGTCGCTTGCATCAGAGTCTTTGACTTCAGACTGATTTACGCTTTCATTATTTTTTGATGCTTTATCGTAATCATCGACCGAATTTACATTTGAATCAGAATTTGATGCCTTAGATGTTGTTTCCGGCAAATCACTATCTTTTGACTGTGATGAACTACTGATTTCAACTTTACCGCTTATCAAATCAAAAACTACATTCTCAACATCACAATTCAAAATATCCTGTTCAAGACTGATTGTTGTACTGCCGGGGTTAGCTTCCTTTGAAATTTCAAATGTCAGTGTTGCAAGCACACCGTTGACTTTAAAATTCTCTTTAGACAAATCATTCACCCAGCATAATCCATAGGGGCTTGTGTAATTATCACTGTGGGTAACTCCCGACAGCAAGCCGCCGTCTTTTACTTTTTTTAGAGTAAGTACGCTCTCGTCATATTTTACATAGAGATTAGCCGAAACAAATCCCGGATTATTTGACATTGTTATTGTCACATCCACGGTATCTCCTGCCTCTCCCCGAGCACTGTTTATGACAATGCTCGGGTTTTTAGAAGATACTGCAAAGCATATAAACATATTCATTGATATCAAACTGCAAAAAACCATCGCAAAAGCAAATATGTGAATTATATTTTTATATACCTTATTCATTACTGACTCCGTTTTTTACTTTGTATACGGAAGTGTTTCATACCCACTCCACTTTGCTATATGCCTTGTTAATATCATTCTGTCCTTTGCGTTGACAGCACCATCGTTATTTAAATCTGCAGCGGTCATATCAATGTTTTCATAGCCTGACCACTTTGCAAGATGACGAGTAAGCATCATACGGTCTTTTGCATTGATTTCGCCATCGCCGTTAGCATCGCCAAAATCAATAATTATAGTCGGATCAATATATTCACATTTTAGTTTGTCATTGTCTTTAGTATTTTGAACATATTGATCAGCTGTTGAACCCTTTGCGCAACAGATAATTGCATCAAGGTTTTTAGATCTCCATTTTTTTGTAACCTCAGAAACAACCGGTATCCAAGGTTCAGTGGTATACCCAATTGCATAATCTTCCAACTTAACATTTGTTCTGTTGATTACAATTCTTTCAGTCCCACTATTGGCAAAAGCAAATGATTTGATTGTCTTTACAGAGTTTGGAACAGTATATTCGCCGCTGCTCTGTTTTGGACAATAGATTAGCTCTGTTTTGTTTTTATTAAACAGTACTCCGTTTTCGCTTGAATAAAACTTATTATTGGGATCAACATTGATTGATGTCAGCGATTCACAACCCAAGAAAGCATAATCACCGATTTGTTCAACGGATGCAGGAATTGTAATTTCTGTGAGTGATGTGCAGCCATTAAAAGCAAGGTCGCCGATTCTTATCAAGCTATTTGGCAAAGAAATAGTTTTGATATTCTCAGTTGCTCCGCAAAAAACATTAAACAAAGCCCCGTCAGCAATAGTTTTAGTACCTTCTTTTATGGTAAGATTTTGCGGAGCCGACTCGCCTTTGTTTCTCAGATAGATATGGTCAAGATATACTGAACCGTCGGGCTGAGCATCATACCATTTTGTGCCGTCAAAGGCACAGCTTGAAATTTTGAGAACAGTATCAGGAATTTGAATATCAGAAAGTTCTGAGCATCCGCCAAATGAGTTATATGCTATTTCTGTAACAGTTTTTCCTGCGTGGAAGTTTCTAATCTTGGAGTATCTAAAACTGCTATCGCCATAGTTTGAAATATTCTCACTCGGTGAATAATTTTTAAGTGGGCAGCCAATAAAAGCACTTTCACCGATTTCAACATTATCGCCTTTAATTTCAAGGTCATTTAGATAGTTACAGTTTTCAAAAGCTTTATAACAAATTTTGGTAATATTTTTTGGTATAAAAACATTATTTAATGCAGTCTGAGCAAATGTGCAGTCCTTAATTTCAGTTAATCCAGAACCTAAATTTATACTTTTTAAATTTTCACATAAACAAAAAGCAGATGCACCAATTGATTTAACATTATCAGGGATGCTAACATTTATTACGGGTGTTAGTTGAAATGTACCTTCTCCGATTGTTTCAACACTTTTTCCAATTGTTATTGTTTGTACTTTAGATCTTGCAAAAGCATAGTCATCAACCGATTTAACCTTGTCAGGAATTGTAATTTTTGCTAATCCGCTTTCATAAAAAGCACTATCACCAATTGCTTCCAAATTATCAGAAAGTGAAATATCTTTTAGAGAAGTACACTTGGCAAATGCCTCGTTACTGATTTTTGTTACATTGCTCGGCAAAGAAACATTATTAAGAGAAGTACAACCTCTAAATGCACTATATACAATATCTGTTACATTTTTGGAGATATTTACATCTGTAAGATTTTTACAAGCGGCAAAAGCTTTATCGGAAATTTGTGTAACAGAATCAGGCATAGTGTATTTACCGCCCTTTGTTTTATTACATAAAACAACTTTAGTCATATCTACTGTATATGTAACGCCATCAACTGTCTTGTAATATTTTGATTCATCTGCAAAAACTATGTTAATATTGTCAGATTTACTTTCGGTAATTGCATCAATATTACTAACCGATGCAGGTATTGTATGTAATTTAGATTTTCCATTCGGATAAACCACTATAGTATCAACTGCACTATTATATACAACACCTTCTATAGATAAATAATTCTTATTGTTTGAAGAAACATTAATTTCGCTTAAATCATAAAGATACATAAACATTTTAGCGCTAAGGTATTCAACTCCACTACCGATTGTCAGGGATTGCAATGATCTACAGCCTTCAAATGCGTCCTCGGAAATCGTTTTTACGGAATCAGGAATAGTAATGCTCTTAGTATCATAACAATGTCCCAATGAAGTAATACCAATAACCTTTTTTCCTGCTATTTCTTCTGGAATTATGATATCTTCATCTTCAAGCGTACAATTGGTAATATAAATTCCGTCATTTTGTGCCACAAAATCAAAACCATAGTCAGGTATAACTTCAGCATAACCTTTTGCGGTTGCTTTTCCCAAGTGCACTATAAATTCGTTTTCTTTACCAATCTGCCAGTCGCCTATTATTGAAATAGTAGGATTATCATCGTAATAATCATCTGAATTTCTTTGCTCAACCCTTCCATCTTTATATGTAACCTTGTATACAAATTTTAATGCATATTCATAATCACAACTGTCCTCTTTCTCCTTTACAGGATCGACCTCAATTATTTCAATTGAAGCATATGGACTTTCCTTGATATTACAATTAAAAGATGTCTCAAAGCCCAAAGCCTTAGCTACGACTTTGTGAGTGCCAATATCCCATTGGTTTTCATAGCTTTGGTCATTTTCAAAATCAAAATAATAATAATTATTTTTATATTCAAAGCCGACGCTTGTTATTTCAGCTGATGTTCCGTCATCAAATGTGACTGTACCGTTAACATCAAAATAACTATATTTATACCATTCAACATAATCATCTTTATCATAATCGTATTCTTTGGTATAATATCCACTTGTACATTCGACAATGTCAATGTCATTAATTTCTATACTTTTAACAGGCGATTTAACAATATTAACATTAAAGGTTGTTTTAATTCCCTCAAGCTCGGCAGTAACCTGATGAGAACCAAGTCCCCACTGATTATTTACGCTTTGATCATCCGTAATATTAACATTGTTTGTGTATATCCAAGCATCATCAATATCAACTGTCGAACCGTCTGTTAATGTAGCTGTGCCGACAATTTTGCTACTATAGTCATAATTGTACCATTTAACATACTCGTCCTTATCATAATCGTAGTCTTCAGTATAATATCCATTTGTAAATTGGATAATTTCTATATCGTCAATACTAAAGTTCTTGAAATCTGTTTGTGATGCTGCATTAGTTATCGGGATACTGCTCATCAGCAAACACGCCATTAATGCGATTATTGTTACTAATTTAAAAATCTTTGTTAGTTTGTGATTTTGTCTCATAAAAAAGCCTCCTAAAAACTTTATTGATGAATTTTGCATTTTTCTATAATTTCATCTGCAAAATAATATCCCATATCAACCCGTTTGCAATTCTCGTTGCATAACAAGCCACTATCCGCACAATAGATTGCCTGTTTTATTTCTCTGCATTTCGGGTATTTTACGCTTTCATCAAGCTTTAACGCTTGCATAATACTTTTGAAAATCTGTGGTGAATAGTTATCTACTAAGCTTCCTCCGTGCCACACAGCACAACTGTACTGCGGAACAAATCCAACAAACCAATGACAGTCATTTGCTATTCCCGTACCTGTTTTTCCGCCAACTTCAATATCATCCATTTTTGCTCCTGCACCCGTTCCGCCACTCTGCACTACACCTTGAAGCAATTCGTTCATAATAAATGCCGTTGGCTCACTAACCACCTGTTTATAATCATTATTTTTTGTGTATATTGTTTTACCGTTGTCATCAATAATTTTAGTTATGGCTTCAGGCTTATAATACTTGCCGCCATTTCCAAAAATCTGATAATATCCTGCCATATCAATCACTGAAACACCATCATAGAGATACCCCATAGCCAAATTACCGATTACCTCGTCTTCATCCTCGTTTGTAGCTTTTTTACTCTCATAATCAAGATTTATATCAAAATTATCTTTTAAAAAACTTATGGAATTATTTACACCGTAATCATCAAGACATTTGACAGCCACCGTGTTAATCGATTCCTTAATTGCCTGATAAACAGTTGTGTTGCTGTTTGTATATGTACCCGTTGCATTTTCAGGCCAATTAACAAGCTCACCATTCTCATCCATAATTTGCTTATAAGGCGAATCCTCATAAACCTTTGACCAATATGCCTTACCGCTTTCTATAGCAGGAGCGTATACGCTTAAAGGCTTCAGGGATGAATACGGTGATAATGTAGTATTAGCGTAATTAATATCTTCGTTTAAATCGGCACTGTAAACAGCACACAACCCTCCGTTTAAATCGGTTAAAGCACATCCAAATGGTGCACTGTCTAGTTCAGAATTCAAATATGACTTTTCAATAGCTTCATAAATCTTTGCGTCAAGACAAGTTTCAATTATGTGGTCTTTTTCAAATAATATTTTATTTGCTTTATCTAAATTACAGTTATTGATCTTGGCGATAGCACTTATTGCTTCCGCAATAACAACTTCAAGATATGGTTTATACAAAGTATCGTTGCTTATTTCACTTTGATTCAATTCTGCTATTATCTGATCGTCTTTATCTTTAACTGATATTTTTCCGCTTGAACATCCACTTAAAGGAATTATCCATAGTAACGCAGTGAATATTAGGCATATTAAAATAATTTTTCTGTACATCAATTCTAACTCTCCAAACTGTTTATATACTTAACTATATCATCAGGCAGATCTGTTTTAGGCTGATCAACAATTTTTCTACCTAGATTACTGAGTTTATCATCAAGTCTATCAAGCCTATCAGCAGTCTTTAAAAGTTGCTGTTCACATACTTCTGTGCTATATTCATCGCCTGCCTGTTTATAGAGTTGAATACCCTGAATAAGCATATAGCAATAATCCTCATATTCGTCATACGAGAACGGAGCAATCTGAAATATCTTATTTTTATAGCTTATCAGGCTTTCAAAATCACCCTGTGAGAATGCATAACGAGCCTTTGCACTGTAGGCTATCTGCACATATTCATTCTGCGAAATTATCCTGTCCGCAATTTCATTTTGAGTGACAATATCATCCTCGGCAATTAGCAAATCAACTTTATTCTGCGTGTTGCCCGGGAACATTGAGTCGGCGGCTTGATTAAAGCCAAAATGCGCAAGTCCCAGCGCAACGGCAAAATACAGTGACAACAGACCAGTGATTACAAAAGAAAATACAAAAACTGCTCCCTTTTTAAGTTCAAGCTGTTTGCCATCGTTATAATTGAGAAATAGCAAAAGTATAAAGAACATTGAGATAAACTGCAAATCAAAGTCAAATAAACAATGCAAAAAAACTGTAAGCAAAATAATCCTTTTACCCGCCGAGTTGCCCTTGCGGAAAAACGATTTTATAATTCCCACTACGAATAATAGGCAAGGAATCCAGCCAACATCAAGCAAAAGCTGTAAAAAGTCATTATGTATGAACATAACCGAATACACACCCGTTTGAATTGATTGCTGAACATAGTAATATCCCATATAGCCCAAACCGAACGGATGCCTTAAAATAACAGGGAATGCATCTGCATAATAAAGCAATCTGCCAACAAAGGTGCTCTCACCAAATGAAATAGTAAAATACCTTGAAAAAATCTCATTGCTTTTAAGCAATGGTAACAGTAAAAGTACTGCAAGTACAAGAGCCGCAAGAACTGTGCAGAGAATAATTTTGTTTTTTCTGCCCTTTCTAAAAAATATAATTAAAACATTTGAAAAAACGGCTAAAATAAATACTGCACGACTACCAGTAAATAACAGAAGTATAATAAGAAGCAGCGCAGAAATTATGTCAATAGGTTTTAGTTTTTCTTTGCTTAATGCAGTAAGCTCGCCCACAAGCAAAAACAGTGCAAAGGTATTTGGATACTGAAAAAATCCCGCCAGTCTGTCGGAAACCGTAAAATAATCTCTTGTTGCAGGAATAAACACAAGCACAAGTGAAAGTACTCCCAATGCAAGTGCTACATAAGGTAACAAAGCTATTAGATGTTCCTTTATTCCTTTATCTTGCATTAACAAAAGCATATACAACAGCACCGGCAGAAATTTGAGAAAACCAACGAATGCCATTCCGGAATCAATGGCATAGAAACAGGAAATCAGATATAACAGCGTAATAACCGCAATAGAAAGACTCGTTATATTTATGTTAACAACCAAATTCCTGTTTTGGGCAATTTTAACAATCAGCAAAACCGAAATTATAGCCGACAAAACACAGCCGACATACTCGTTAAAGCCACCCGATAATACCAACGAAAGCAACAGAATCCACTCCGCCGCATATGTATCTGAAAAGAAATTTTTTATTTTACTCATAATTTTCCTTTTAAAAAAGTCATTTTTGAAACATATTCTTCGTTATTTAATAAACTACAGAAACTAAAATTTCTTTCGCAAAGTATATCACTTTACGATAAATTTTCTAAAATTAAGATATATTCAATATTTTTTTATTTCTCTGACTAATTTTTTGACTGCGATTAAGCTGACAAAAAATCCAGTTTCTCCATATTTTTTCTTTTTAAATCCATAGACGAATGAACATATCTATCCAATGTAATTTTTATACTTGAGTGACCTAAAATCTCGCTAAGACTTTTAATTTCAAAGCCGTTTTCTATGCATCGAGTTGCAAATGTGTGCCTCAGTATATGAAATTTAACACTCCTTATCCCACATTTTTTCAGAACCTTTTTAAAATAATACTGCATACTTCTTGGCTCTATAAAATCGGTTTCCGTGCCTGTAAGAACATAAGCATCTGGATTTCTTCTAAAGTTCTTTAAAATATTGATAACAAAATTAGGAATCGGTATTTCCCGTATCGAATCCTCGCTTTTCGGCGGCGTTATTATTATCTTTGTTTTGCTTCCGTGTTGCTCCGAATAGTTATCCCTTATGCGTAACATTGTTTTATTTACACTCAAAACCTTTTCCCCCATATCAATGTCAGACCATTTCAAAGCACACAATTCGCCGATACGAATCCCCGTGTAAATGCATAACAAAATTCCGAGATTTTTGTCATTAAGATTATTAACAAGGTAATTACAGAGCCTTTCCTGCTCAAACAATGTTAATATTTCAACTTCTGATTTGTGTGCCTTCAGAGAAATAATTGATAAATCGCAGTTGTGATGAAAACCCTTTCGTTCAGCGTACCTCAATATACTTTTTATTACGGTCAATATGTCGTTTGCCGTTTTTACAGCGTATCCGTCCAAAAGCAGCCTGTTCATATATTGCTGAACTACATCCAGAGAAACGGCCGAAACATCATACTTTCCGAGCAGAGGTAAAATATGCTTGCCGATAATCATCTTATAGTGAGCCAAAGTTGACTCCTTAACGCACAGCCTTTTGTTTTCGAGCCATTCCTCGGATAGTTTTGCAAAGTTAGCAGATAAAATATTACAACTTGCTTTGTGTGATTTAACTCGTTCCAGCTTTTGCTTAACCTCGGTGTAGCTTTTTCCATATAAATAACCATATACAGCCTTGTTGCTCAAATCTCTATCTTTTATATATCTACCTTCCCATCTTCCATCCTTTCTTTTAAAAATATTTTCGCCCTTTCTTGGCATAAAAAATAACTCCCTTCTTGACTGAAATTTTGACTGATAATAAAATAAAAAGTAACTAAGTTTTTTAGAAAATTATTTCAATTTGTCTTTTATTATAAATTTAATGCTTAAACTCCTACAAAAATCAAATGCTTAAACTCCTTTTTATATTGACTTTTCTAACACTAAGTGGTAAAATTTAGATGTAGTATTGTAATATTTTTAATCGTAAAGTGATATACTTTGCGATTAATTTTCTCTAAAGCAAGTATCTTCGGGTACTTGTTTTTATTTTTTACAATGTTAATGGCAGTCATATTTCTTATTTGTATAAGTCACTGACTCTGTGCTACGCCAAAATTTCATCTACATATGAAAGCAAAAAATCACTTTTACAAAAACATATATTTATCATGTCATTATAATACACAACATAAATTTCTCATGTATAATGATAAAATCATAGTTTTCTAGAATGCATTCTTTAGACGATATTATTCTACTATAGACGCTTATAAAAATCAACCATAGCACATATAATATCTACAGTAGCAACGGAGGATGTATATGAGCAACAATGATATTTTACTTAAAGATATGGGAAAACGAATTTCCGAGCGCAGAAAAGATATGAAACTTTCACAAGAAGAATTAGCTGAATTAGCAGAAGTTTCACCTCAACTTTTATCTACAGCAGAAAGGGGAACAAAAGCACTTCGCCCTGAAAATCTCTTAAAAATCAGCACAGCTCTCGGAGTAAGTGTCGATTACCTCCTTACTGGCGAAATCATCGACAAGGATTTATCAATTATTTCTAATAAACTGAAAAATGCATCCTCAACTCAGGTAAGGTCAATAGAAAAAATAATCGACGAATGTATTAATCTCTGTGAATGATAGTCGGTATAGTTTTATATCTATTTATATTATAATATCTATAATCTAATTGTAATAAAATAGGCACCTTTAACCAAACGGATAGTAGATTTCCCTTTGGACATAGCTGCTCATTTTTATAATATACCACAATATGCTTTTGATTTACTAAATATCAATTTCTGACTATTAAGATAAAAAATTCACTTCGGTTATTACTGTGTAAAAGGTTTCGGACTGCAGTTTTAATGCAGTCCTTGACTTTATCCTATTCGATTTGTTTCCGATAAGGCGCACTGCAATGCAATAAAGCCTCTTTGTTCTTCCTCAGATTTGCCATCAGCGTGACAACATCCTGCAAGTTGCCCTGTGCCTCAATTGTTTCGTTTACATCATTGCCGCTTGATTTAAGCTTGTTTTTGCGTGTGGCATTCTGTATGATTTTTCTCTGTTCCACACTTTCAACAAGTCTGTGGTATATGCGAAGCGTTACGCCGTTTCTGTCTGCAAGCTGTGAGAGTATTGCTTGTTCTTCCGTACTCGGCGGATATTCTCTGACTGCCCACACACTGCGGTATGAGTCACCGACAATGTAATAATCGGTGAAAAATTTTATTGTTGACGGCAGAATCATATCAAAGAAATCTTTGGTGTAGATTTCCTCTGCCTGTTCAGGTGTGAGCACCTTTGGTTTTCTTTTTAATGGTCCCATAATTTTTACCCCCTTTAATTTCGGACTGCCAACACAAGTATGCGGTTATCCTGATTGTATCCGTAACAGGTTGAAAGCGTTAAAATTTGATGACCGTAAACAGGTGTAATTTCTGTGTTATACAGAGATTTTGATTTTGCATAACTGACCCATTTTTCATAGGTTTCGTACAAATCTGTTGTTAAGAATTTGTACCAATCATCATCGGATTTTACCCTCATAACTGAAAAGACGGAGTAAGAAAATGCCCCGTTTTTAGTTTCAAGTACTACTGTCGGATGTTCTGTAAAATAAGAATAATCGGTATAATTGCAGAGGTCTGCAAACATTGTGCCATTGTTCATATGGTGTCCGTAAATTATGAGATTGGTGCTGTCGGCTGAACACCTTGCATCAAGAAACGGTGTACCGCTATAGCTGTACTCACCGTAAAAATTCCTATTCAGATACTTCTGCGGATTGCTTGGTGTGTGCATAACAGGATAATTGATATTTGTTCCTGTTATGCTTATCCAGCCAAAGCATTCGGAATTCATTGAAATGAGTTCTGATATTGAATGAGGTTCGTAGTATGTTGTGTAATACAGAGGTTGTTCTGCCTGAACTTCATTATCAAAATCGCTAACTTTTAATATATTTGGCTTTTTAATTCTTTCTGTTACAGTATCTGTATTCGTTGTTTCCTCAGTAACAATTTCCGCAAGCTGTTTGAATTCTTCCTTTTCCTTGTTTTCGGTGTACATCCGTGAAAATATTGAAATCAGACAGGCAATTATAATTACAGAAAATATGCCCATCACAATTCCTGTTTGGATTTTTCCTTTATGCTTCTTCATAGGTCTGCTCCTTTTCAAAATACTGCTCGCCGTCATAGTCGGGCATCAAATCGCCGTTCATACTTGCTTCAAAGTAGATTGCAAGAAAACGCTTGATGTCGGCTTTCTTCATTCTTGTGACCTCTAAGCCCTGATCTGATATAATCTTCTCAACCCTGTTTGCTTTCAGCAAAACATTTTCGGATTTTGAAGATTTACACCTTGCTATGAACAGAAACTGCCTTGCCGTTGAAGTTTCGGTCTGAATGCTGTCGAGAAAATCCAGATCCTTATTCAATATTTTTCTGACTTTTTCATTCTGTTCAGCTTCAATTCTGCCTTTGATATAGCTTTTGTTTGTATCGAAGCACTCGCAGGAATCGGTACAGGTGATCTCAATATCCGGCACAGCAGAAAGCACCATCATCAGGTGGCGCACCTTGATTTCGATATTCGTGTGGGAAAGCACAGAAATATTTGTAGGCTGAACCATATAGAAAATCAGTTCTTCCTTGCCGACCTTCAAGCCGTTTTTCGTAAAGGTTTTTATACCGAGCAAGTCCTGTACTGATTTGCCTTTTTGCTTTGTTTTCTTCTGCTTGTTTTTCATTTATTTGCCCCTTTCTGCCCAAAAATAAGTCTGTTGAGTTGATATAAAATACTTCACAGCATAGCGTATAAAATCAAGAATTGTTGTATCTTCAAGCCTTATTGACAAAAAGCCGAAACAGAGTGTTACTGCAAGCGGTACTATTATCCTCGTCTGTGCAAGTATCAAGATTGATAATAAAAGTGCTATGCTCGTAATTGCAAAATCACGTAAGCTCCACAGCCATAGATTGGCGGTAGCTTTGAGGTTCTGCGGATATAGATAAGTTGTCATAATATAAATTCTCCTTACTTTGCCGCCCTTGCAACACTTCTTGTCAGGTTCACGGCAGTTGTAGTTGCGTGAACAATGCTCGTCATATTTACCTTAACTGATGAATCCAGTCCGAATTGCTGTGCAATTCTCGGCACTTCGTTTGATGCAAGCATAATTCCAAGTCCTAAAAGCATATTGCCGGGGAATGTCAGCAAACCGAGGAACAGAAGAGTTGTCTGCATAAATGCCGTCAGGCACAACGCCGCTATCTGTTTCATCCACTGATTAAAGCCGTCCTGATATCCTCTCGGAACGCTGAACATATACAGTGCACCTACCGCCATTTGTATGAGCAGGATTCCGCCTCTTTTGATGTTGGCAAAAAAGATTTTTATTACGCAGTAGGCAAAGGCTATCAAACATAACAGATTCAGCAATCCGAATGTTGTCTGGTTTGCAACTGCAAAACTGCCCTCTAAAACACTCGTACTCTGTCCGGCTAAATCAATGCTTTGTTGCCCTGCCATTATAGATGACAAGTCCTTTGAGAATGTGTTTTGCAGGCTGATGCAAAATTTATACAGTTCCACAGGCACAACGCCGAACAGCGAACAGGCAAAGAAACCTTTTAAGACATTAATTGCAGTTGTCTTTATGTTCGCTCTGCCGTTCTGATACTCTATTGCCACATCAAACACGGCAACAACCGTCCCTGCGGCAAACAATGCCCAGCCGAAAAGCGTAAACAGATTTATTGTCGCCTGCACCCATTCAAGGTCGAACACATCTGCTCCCATATTTCCCATCATTGTGAAGAAGTCGGCAACAGCGTTGTAAATCGTTTCATAAAGCCACTGAATCATTGTGTTCCATATAGCATTTGAGATTTGCTCACCGAGGTAATCGAACACACCTCCTATGGCACTTCCGATACCACCGATAAAATCTCCTAACCAGTCAAAAATATAAATCACCTCCACAAAAGGCTGTTATGACTTAACACAACAGCCTTATTTTTATTGTTATCAGAGTATCGTCCAAATGTACAGTGGTGCTGTCAGCGAGAACACAAGACAACCGAAAAGAATTGCCGGCGCCGTGAACTCAAACTGCCCGTGCTTGCGATAGTCCATATACGCCATTGCGAGTTTAACAAAGAAAAGTATAGCAAGAATCATATCTACCGCCGGGAAAACAACATTGTTTACTACATTTTTAATCTGTGTTTGAGCGGAATTCCAAGTACTTTGAATTGCAGACGAAACATCTCCTGCGGTAAAAGCAGGCAGAATTGAAACTGTAAGCATTGCCACAACAACAGCAATACTAATCAGTATTTTAATGAATTTCATTCGATTAGTTTTCATTTAGATAACCTCCATCTTTTGTAATGCGTTTTCCGATATATACCTGACTTTGATATTCAGCTTTTCGGCAAAACGGATTTCCTTTTTCATACCATCTGTAATTTGATTGCCGAAAACCCATACTTCATCGCAAACCCACAGCAGAGAAATTCCTGCCTGCATACTGAGTTTTCTTTCTTCGGGATTATCGTCATTTAGTACGAGGACATAAAAATGCGGTATGACAGGAGCCATACCACATTCTAACGCATATCGGGCATATCGTTTTGCGTTTTCAATATTTGCAGATACATTACCGCCCAAAGGCGAACAGATATATACCCTGTGCATTATTCATCGTCCTCATCTTTCCTTTTTAATTTTATGATAAGAAATGCAATTAAACCGCCGACAGCAACAGAAGCCAATCCGATATAAAAGCCAAGATTTGAATTGTCACCTGTCTGCGGTTTTTCAGGTTCAGGCTGCGGATGAATAGTTACAGTCTGATTCTCATCTTCAATGTCAGCGTGTACTGCAATTTCTGTTCCCTCACGGTAGAGAGTTTCAAAAGCAACGATTTCTGTTTCTTTGGTAATTACAGAACCGTCAAAGGTAAAGGATACTGTTACTTCGCCGTCTGCTGTTTCGGGTGTGAATGTTACTTCGGAACAAACTTCTTTGCCGTCAACAAGGAATTGCTTACCCGTGGATTTATCCATAAGGACGCCTTTGATTGTGTATTCTTTTCCTGCTGTGAGATGTTTGTAGGAAACAACATCGTCAATGGTAATATCACCGTTAACTGTGAATTTCTTTTTACCGTCAATAGTTGCAGTTGTTCCGAGTTCAGGTATTTTATCGTTTTCAACTGTGATTTCGATAATTTCCTTGTTTTTAGAAATTGTTACGGTATAGTTTTCTTCATTAGGGAGATAACCCTCGGCAGGCTTTAACTCACGGATAATGTATTCTCCGTATGGAACATTTTCAAAAGTAAAGATTCCTTCCTCATTTGATTCGGATGTCAGAATTGCAGTTTCTTCTGTAAATTCGGTTTCAGTAATACTGAACAATCCGAATAATGCGCCTGTGATATTTTCGCCTGTTTCACGGTCAATTTTCAAGCCTTGGATTGTGCCATAGATGATTTTATTTTCAATCGGCTCACCGTCATTTACAGAAATATGAACAGTCGCAACATCCTGTCCTGCGTATTCAAACACAACAGGGTATTTTTTATCAGAGAGGATATAGTGATTGTCAGTGCTGATTTCCTTAACATAGTAACTTCCAATCGGAAGGTCGGTTGTGAAAGTCGCTTTTCCTTTTTCATCACAGGTGATGATTTCAAGAAGTCCGTCCTTTGGAATGACCGTACCGTTTGCGGCTTTTAAATCTTCATCAGCGTAAAGTCCGAATGAAACATTGCGGATTTCGCCATTATTGCCGATGCTGAATTTCTCGTTCCGTTCAAGAATTTTGGTAAGGTCGATTTCAACCTTTTGCCTGTCGTTTGTAAATGAGGTTGAGGTGTTAGTCACCTTTTCGTTCTGTCCTGAGTAGGTAAGTTCAACCATATGAGGTTCGGGATTGATAACTGTTCCATACGGTGCAACGGTTTCAACAACACGGTATTTGCCAATGTAAAGCTGTTTGCTTGTAGCTGTGCCTTTCGAATTTGTTTTCAGAGTTGCGACAAGCTCGTCTTTCGTTGCTCTTACTGTTCCGTCAGGCGTTGTAATATTCTCATCAGCATAGATTTCAAACACCGCACCTGTCAAACTGCTTACAGAATATTCAGGCTGATAGATAGTCGGAAGTGCAACATCATTTCCGTTTTCATCAGTATATCCGCCGCCGACTGCAGTTACATTTGAGAAAATCTCGCCTGTTTTTTCTACGGTAATTGTACCTTTCTGCGGAGTATTTTTCTTCTCGGTTTTTACGATTGTAACACCGTTTTCATCCGTTGTGTTTTCTGCTGTAATGTCAAAAGATACAGGTGTGCTGTCGAGGGTATATCCGTAAGGAGCCTGCACCTCAACTACTGAATAACCTTTGCCGTATGGCAGAGTTTCGGGTGTGATGAGATAACCATCGCTATTCGTGTAGAATGTGTCAATCTCTGTAACATTCGGATAGGTGTATTTCATTGTTACCTTGTTTCCGTTGGAATCATAAATCTGAAACCCTGCGCCTGCATACGGAATTTGTTTTCCTGTTTCACTGTCAACCTTTATTATCTTTACATAGCTTTCAAGTGAAGCGTTATTGATGAGGTACTTGTAAGTCTTATTATTTTCAGAAACGAAAACATCAAAGTCAGATATGAACTCCGTACCGTTCCAACCCTTGGTCTGATGAACTGTGTATGTTCCGTAAGGCAAATCCTTTGTTTCTGCAAAGCCGTATTCATCACATACAAGAGTATCTCTTTCGGATTCTTTTGCTTTTGCATAGCTTCCCGATGATTTCAGATACACCTGAAATTCAGCACCTTTTTCGGGTGTTTCAATTTTTGTACTGCCGTCATCGGTGTGCTTTATGATTGCAATTTTTCCTTTCAGTATATCTTCGGTTACTCCAATTGAAACGCTGTTGTTTTCAAGTGTATATTTTTTCGCCTCTGCACCGATATGATATTCGGTTTCGTCAAGCAGATAACCCTCACTCGGCTCAATTTCTTTCAGAGTCCAGTTGTCACCGCATAAATAATAGGATGTTGTAAAACTGCCGTTATTGTCTGTGGTATATTTATCTATGAGCTTACCATCGTTGTAGATGCCGTAAACTGCTCCTGCAAGTGTTGCGTCACCCTGTGCGGTTTTTGTTTCTGAATCAACCTTTGTTACGGTTAAATTCCACTTCTTCAAAACATTTTCAAAACTTCTCTGTGTTACCTTGTTCCACTCAATCGGTGCAGTCTGCTTTTTCGGAATAACATATCTGTCGGCTGTATTGACTTCTTCAAGCGTATATGGTTTGTCACTACTTACAAGGACATTTTCAAATTTTGCAACACCGTCAGCGTTTGTTGTTGCATACAAATCAATGCTTGCACCACTGAGTGAAGTTCCGTAAAGGTGGAATTCAACTCCCTCGTTGAAATTATCCTCACTTGTTTTTACAACTTCAAGACTGCCTTTCTTGAGGACATTTTCAAAAGTAACCGTTGCAGTTTTACCGCTTTCAACCTTAACATTCTGTGACTTTTGCGTTTCGTACTTACTGTCTGTAATTTCAGTAACGGTGTAATTTCCGGGAACAAGGTCGGTTAATTCAAATTCGCCTTTTGAGTTTGTCTTAACTGTTTTGCTGTAACCATCGTCTTTGACAGTAAACTCAATATTTGCAACATTGCCATCCTCGGAGGTTTTAACAAGTTTGAGATTGCCCGAGCTTGTCTTGACCTTGAAATATGCTCTTATCGGGTCAGCGTCATTTTCAACACCGCTGATTACATCCTGCAAAGTAGCATCTCCATAGGGAACAAGCACAGTTTTGCCGACATCGGGCATTGATTTTGCAGAGTTGAATGTTACTGCATCGTTGACGGGGGAACTTGAAGTCAAAGTCAGCTTGTTGCCTGATACCGATGCACTCACACCGCTTGTTGTCTTGAAACTGAAATCCGAAAGAATACTGTTGCTGTCGGTAAGGGTTAAAGTGTACTTTCCGTCTGAATACTTCATCTCATAGGTTTCAGCCTTAGAAGTGATTGCCGATGCAAAGCTTGGAACGGTTGAATAATTTGCAAGGCTTTTTGAGATTGCATTGTAAACCGACTTGACTCTGGGGTTTGCTCCGTCCGCACAGATACCGTCAATGAACTTTGTATTCGTACACTTGTACCCGTCAGCAGTACTTCTGCAACCAGAAACAAATTCCCATACAATCAGCTGTGTTGCTATCCATTTCTGATCCTCTGTTCCGCTTAAGCTTTTTCCCGAACCGGGTTTGCCGTAGAGCAGAGCAAGGTTAATTGCTTTCTGCTTTGCCGAGCCTAAATTTTTCCAAACGGTTGAGGCACTTTCTGTCAGCGTATTGCCCGAGTAGAGCGTGTGACCGGGTTCAATACAGTAGGCTTCTTTGCCGTCTGCAAAAATCTTGCACAACTCTTCGCCCACTGTACCTACAGTATAACCGTCGTTGACTGTTGTCTGCTGAAATTTGATTATGTTTCCTGCGCTGTCATAACAGTAATCGAAAGTGATTGTAACCTTATCACCGCTTGCCGCACTTACGGGGAGAGTGAACATTGTTCCGAATATTACTGCCACTGCAAGTAAGAGTGCCGTTATTCTTGTGAATTTTTTGTTTGACATTAATTTGTTCATAAAAAATACCTCTTTTCAAAAAAATAAGGCAAAGTCGGTTGACTCTGCCTGCTGATAAAATATTCTGTTTTCAGATAAAGTAAATCATAATTTCATCGCCTGCCCTTCACCGTAATCTTCATCTATATCATCGGACTGCTCACTGCCCTCTGTGATATTTACATACTCGCCGATAATGTTCAGTGATTCGCAATAACTACCCGAACTCGTAACACGACTGCACATTTCTTTTGCCTCGTCAGCCATACCGTTTTGTTTGAGAGTGTGACTTGCAATTCCTAACAGATTGAATATATTGCCATCCTGACCTATCAACGCACAGTCAGGTTTGACCTTTTCTGCTTTGCTTTGCTCATCGGTAATAAATCCACAGAGCTTGTTTTCCACATAGTCGGAAAGCCAAGTTCCGGCAAATGCTGTGTATGACTGTAATCTCCACATTGCAAGCTTGCCGATATCAAGGTGGACATCTTCAAAGGGATAGAGAATACAGGTTACGCCGTCACTCTTGAACACAGAAACATTCTCAAACTTTGTATTGTCAAGAAGTATTCCCTTGTCTGTGAGCATTTTATTGATGCCGTCCACCCATTCCTGTGTTTCACCGCCGCATCCCTGCAAGATGAGTCCTTCCTTGCCGTTCATACGGCGGAGGTCTGTTAGAGTTATTTGGTTTATTTTCATTGGAATCATTCCTTTCAAAAAAATAAGCACCCACAATGAAGTGAGTGCCTTGCTTAATCGTCTGCTCAGCAGTAGACTACATATATTTTATTGTTGTCTGCGATTACATTGAATGATAGGTCGCTTGGAATAATGCCACTGCTTTGGTGCTGTTCCTGCCGTCGCAGAAATTTTCCCAGATACAGAAACACCCACGGAAGTTGAAACCGTGGGTAATAAAGAACTGTTATTCACTTTTTCTTCTGCCGTACAAGCTTTGAATATTTCTGTTGCTAAAATCAATGTCAGCATTATTGCGATTTTCTTTTTCATACTATCGCCGTCCTTTCAGCAACAAGTATATCCAAAGTATTTCAAATTTCCAGAGTTTTTTAATAACAAACTAAGATTTGTTATTTATTCATACTCTCAACTAGGCTAGCAGCTTTTACTGTCATCTCTATCCATCCCGGCACAAAGCCACTACGTAATGCATTTTTTTCGGATTTAAGATTTGACCAAGCACAACAATAAAATGGTACCTTACCTCTGTCAATTATCTCTATTGCCAAATTACTCGTTAATGAAGAAGCAATTCCTTGCCTACGATAATCAGGTAAAACATCCACTCCAATTTGCCACATATCATCACAATCTGCGGAGCAGGCTGCAAGTCCAATCAGCTTTTCATTATCATAAGCACCAATTCCAAGAACATCTAGCTGCTTTCTATCTTTGCATAAGGCATTTTCCCAAGTTGGAAGATACAAATTTACAAAATCCTTTTGTTCCAACACCTTAAGCTGATAATTGCATTCTCTTCTTTTCAAAACATTAACATCTGGCAAAAAATACTTTGCCATAAAGCAAACACGGTATCCATTTTCTTTCATTCGTTCATCTAGCCAATGCATATTAGGAGTTTCAAAGCAATGATAAAAATCAAATTTATTTAAATATGTTACAACAATTTTTCTATATTCATCTTTTACAGATGCAACTATATTACTTCCATACGAAACTAAATTACAGGCAATAGGTTCTTCATAGTATTTTCTTGCCAATGGTCCAATTTCAAGCTTTACAAACACATTTGTGTCCATAAGAAAATCCGAAGCCTTAGCATTAATATCGTATGCAGATTGTTGCATTGCAATATCAAGTATCTCTTTATTTGTCATATTTTAATCACCACATGTATTTTATAGAATCTAAATTTACTAAACAGACAAACATCTATTCATCATACAGATATTATACCTTATTCCAAATCAACGGTCAACTTATTCTCTTCTTTTCTGCCCACAGCAGAGAAAGATGCAGAAGTGCGTTTCTCTGTTCTTCCTCGGACAGACTGTCAAGGAAATCTTCAAGGGTGTAATTTTCCTCGAATTCTTCTGCAAGTTCGTTACAGTTGTCGCAGATTTTTTCTTTCCTGACAACTACCGAGCTGTCATCAAGCTCCGTAAACGACAGCACGTCGTTGTATCTGAATCCGATTAGCTGACGGATTTCAAAAGGGATTGTAATTCGTCCTCTCTTGCCAAGAACTCTGTAAATTTTAAGCACTACTCATCCTCGCTTTCCGCAAGCTCTGCTCTGCGCTCATCGCAGATACAGTCGCAACAACATTCTTCGCAATCATCATCGCACCTCTCAATCAGAATTGCTCCGTCTATAGCTGAAATCTGCACAGCACAGTCGGATGTGATTCCTGATACAATAAGTGCGTCAAGCGGTATGCTTACATAAATTCTATTTTCCATGGTTAATAATACACTCCTTCAAAATTTGTTCTAAATCAATTTGTTGTCCGGTTGTCAAGTCAAGCAGGCTCAACTGCAACGGCTTGTTTCTCTGCCTTTCATACATATCGTAGTTGCCGATTAGCAGTTCGGGGAATTGTTCGCCTGCATTGATTCGCTGTTTCATATTGTGTAACCTTGTGAAATCAAAGAATGAATATCCGTCATATAAATTACGGATTTCCTCACAATCGTTATATGATACAAGCCATTTGCCCTTTGAATTTGCAAGTGTGTTTTTCAACCTCAAGTGGTCATTCCAAGTGAAACCGCACTGATAAACATACTCGCTTGAATAGTAAGGCGGATCGCAGTAGAAAAAAGCATTATCTCGGTCATAATGCTTTATCAGGACTTCAAAATCCTGATTTTCAATTACAGTATTTTCAAGTCGTTTTCCGACTTGCTCTATCAGTTGAAAAAGGCTCACTACTGAAAATGGCTGACAGGCAAAGGATTTTCCGCCGCTTGAATAGCTGTATCGTAGAAGTTTAAGAAACATTACTGCTCTGCGCAAGTCGTAGTCCTGTTTCATTTTTATATACAATTTAATGATTTCATCAGCTTTCAAATCAGGAAGTATAATCTTTGTCAGTTCTAATTCTTCATCAAGGTACTTATCTTCAAACTTCTCTTGTTTAAAAAAGGTTTTTATGGCATTGAAATCATCCCTTGAATTAAGCGGATAAAATCCGAGTTCTTTTATGAACGCCATAGGTCTGTCACGCATACAGCAAAAGAGGTTTACAAGATTGTGATTGAAATCGTTGTAAACCTCGAATTTATCAGGCTTTTTCTTGCCTAACAGTACAGCTCCCGAACCGCCGAAAGGTTCAATATACCTTTCGTAATTCAGAGGAAACAGGGCGTACAAAATATGAAGGA
>OLWL01000696.1_pt1 | contig 21646 bp, 20 predicted proteins | sample 1674151 | NCBI WGS metagenome assembly OLWL01 (sample SAMEA103958148, study PRJEB25191) | human gut metagenome
GCAGGTATTTGTCCGACAGCTCCTTGCCGTACATCTCCTTGATGCGGTCGGTCAGCAGGCGGCGGTTCAGGCGGATGAAGTTCTGCTTCGGCAGCTCGCCGATCAGCGTGGCGATGTTCTTGTTTTCGACGTTGGCGTTGGCGTCGTATTTCGAGCCGGTCGCCGGGTTCGAGGCGTCGCAGTAGTTGATCAGAAATTCGAGTTTCTCGCGGTCTTCGCGCTCTTCGGTGTGTTTCTGGCGGTAGAGCATGTAGCTCTTGGCCACCGCGAAGTAACGCTCGGCCATCAGCGCCACTTCGACCTGATTCTGAATCTCTTCGACGCTCATGCCGTCGGACACGCGTACGCGGCTCAGTATCGACGTGATGTCGTCGTCGGTGGCGTAGCTGCCGACCGAAAGGAAGGCCTTGCGCACGGCGCGTTTGATTTTCTCGACGGAAAACGCTTTGCGCTTGCCGTCGCGTTTTACGATGTAAAGTTCGGAAATGCCCATATTTTCTCCTGTTTTTGTTGTTGGCCGGTTATGCGATAAAGCCCGCTTTTGCCGGCGGACGGCCGCCTGAAAAGCATGGTTTCACCAAAAAAATCAGTGTAAAACAAAGTTGCTGCACCGCTCTATATCCCGAAAGCGGGTGCCGTATATCGGTCAGGCAGGTCTTCTGACTCGCTCCTTCCGCACGCCTTCCCGTCCGACGGACAGTGGCTCAGAGAGTGTGCGGAGCGCAACGGAGCTTACAGCTACGGGGATAGTCCCTGATTTGCACAGGAGTTCCCTTTTGATCCCAAGCCGGCAGCCGCCGGCGGGGAACCTAGACCGGGAGCAAATATAGAGATTGTTTCCGAGGCGGCAATCGTTCGGCGCTCCAATTAATGAACAAATTGTAAACAATACGGCCGACGGCGGCCTACGCGGAAAAAATATGCCGCGTCCGCCCTCATGCGGCGATTTTTCGCAAAAGCTGTCCGCATGCGCCTCTCTTTGGGGGCCGGGTGGCGCAAAACCGATAAATTTTGCTACCTTTGCCGCCGTATGAGAGCATCCGTCAAAAAGATATACGCATCGCTCCGCCCCGACGCCTTGGTCGCGTTCTGGCTGGGCGTATGGTGGATTTGCAACCTCTTTCAGGCCGGTTTCACGGAGCTGGCCAACGACGAGGCCTACTACCATATGTTCGCCGAAAACCTCTCGTGGGGCTATTTCGACCATCCGCCGATGACGGCGCTGCTGGTTTGGCTTGGGGAGCATCTTTGCGGCGGGGAGTTCGGCGTGCGGTTTTTCTTTACCCTGCTGCAGCCGCTTTACCTCTTTGTCTTCTGGCGCATCATCCGGCCCACAGATGCCGACCGCCGCGATGCGGGGCTTTTCGTCATGCTCTCGGCCGCGACGCTCATGTTGCAGTTGTACGGTTTTATCGCCGTGCCCGACGGTCCGCTGATGATGACCGCGGCGTTGTTCCTGCTCACCTTCAAATGGTTCACCGAAGGGCGGCGCGCGGCGTGGCTCTGGATGGGTGTGGCCATGGCGCTGATGGCCTACAGCAAGTACCACGGGGCGCTGGTGGTGCTCTTCGCGCTTGCGGCGACCCCCCCCCGCGTGTTCCTGCGTCCGACCCTATATCTCAGCGGCGCGGTGGCGCTGTTGCTGCTCGTGCCGCATTTCGTGTGGCAGTACGAGCACGACTGGGCGTCGCTGGCCTATCATCTGGCGGGGCGTAACTCGGTTTTCCGGCCCGGTTACGTCGCCGAATACCTGCTCAACCTGCTGGTCGTCTTCAACCCGTTCTTCGTGCCGCTCTATGTCCGGTCGTGGATCGCCGTGAAGCCGCAGAACCCCGTCGAACGTGCGCTGAAATTCATCCCGGCGGCATTCATCGTCTTTTTCCTGCTCTCGACGCTGCGCGGATACGTCCAGCCGCAGTGGGTGATCGTCGCCGTGTTCGGACTGCTCTATACGCTCTTCACCTACGCCCGGCGTCATCCCAGGACGCGCCGCTACCTGATGCGCATGGGGTGGGTGACCATCGTCCTGATCGCCCTGACGCGGCTGGTGATGATCTTCAATCCGCTGGGCATCCGTTACGAAGTGTTCGACAACCGCACCAGTTACGGGGAGATCGCCGAAATCGCCGACGGCCGTCCCGTCGTTTTCCGCCACGGTTACGCCGTTGCAGCCAAATACGCCTTCTATACCGGCGGAGAGGCCTACTGCCAGCCCAATATCCGTTACCGGACCCACCAATGGCAGTTCCGTGACGACGATACGCGCTTTGCCGGCCGCGAAGTGCTGGTCGAGACGCCTTATGACGAAGCCGACACGACGGGCCGCGTCCGGAGCGTCGTACTGCCCAACGGCAAGCGTTTCACGTGGCTCGTCGATACGCATTTCCATCCGACCCGCCTTGTGGACATCTCCTTCACGGGGCTTCCCGAACGAGTTGCCGCGGGCGATACGCTGCGGCTTTCGCTGCGAATCGACAATCCCTATCCTTATAACATCGACTTGGGCGGCGACATGTCGCTCGTTATGCTCTGGAAGCACGGCCGTTTCCGCGTCGAGGAGTTCGACACCGGGGAACGTTTCCGGATTCCCGCCGAGGAGGAGATCCGGCGCGAGGTGGTGTTCGTCGTGCCCCGACAGCTGGCCGGGACCGATTTCGACGCCGGCTTCGCCCTGCGCCGGGAAGGGTATACGAATTGGTTTAACGGAAAACCCCTCCGCACGGAGGTTGCGCGATGATCGAGCAGTTTCTCAAATTCTGCATCGTGGGCGGTTCGGGCGTCTTCGTCGATTTCGGAATCACCTACCTTTGCAAGGAGTGGCTGAGGCTCAACAAGTACGTCGCCAATTCGCTCGGCTTTCTCTGCGCTTCGACGACGAATTACATTCTGAACCGGATCTGGACTTTCCACAACGAGAATCCCGACATTACGGGACAGTACCTCCGTTTTCTGGGCATTGCCGCCGTGGGGCTTGTCATCAACAACCTGACGATCTGGCTGCTGCACGGCCGCTTCCGCCTGAATTTCTATCTGGCCAAGCTTTTCGCCATCGGCGTGGTCACTTTCTGGAACTTCTTCATGAACTATTTCTTTACGTTCTGACCTCTTTGCCGGAGCGGGCGTAGCGATATCGGATTGCTGCCGGAATTGCCGTCGTATTTTACGATGCAATTGTCATTATTGCGGTCCGCAACCTTTGTATGTGTTATAAAATCCAAGGTTTGATGAAAATTCAATATTCATCAAAATATATTATGAAATATTTTATAAATATATATGGTGATATTTACTATTTTATAGTATTTTAGGTTTTGGATATCCACTTGTACTCTCGAATTCAAATCTTGTGTCACTAACTTTTCAATTTTATGAAACGTATTGCATTGATTGTGATCGGTTTTGCGATCTTCGCAATGTCGTGTCAAACTCAGGAAAGCGAATCCGCCACGAATTTTCCTTCTGAAACGCCATTGCAAGCGGGTGCGGAACATAATCTTTATCTGCAAGAGATCCTTAATTATTTTGGTGAGAATCCTGATGTTATGACGCGTGCTTCGGGGACCGCAGAGGATTTTATCAAACAGATGGCAAGTGTGCAGACGGCTGCATTGAAAAATCAGAATTTCAGAAACATGTCCACTGCACAGATAAATGCCTTTGTGCGAAATTGTGTGGATGTTTCGGTTGATCCGGCAATTATTGCTGCCGTTGAATCCTCCCTGACGACGAAAGGTTTTTCCATTGTTCCCGAAATGAATCGGGACGCCCCTTTGACTGCTGCCGTGAAAGGTTATATGGAGGAAGTGGAGCGTCTTGAAACTGCAAATGATTCTGATGCTGTATTTAAATCTAAAATGCAGAAAGCATATCTGACGTGGTATCGTGCGGCTGACGATGACGATGATCGAAAGTTGATCGCAGATTCGTATAATGTCTTTTTGGGCTCTTGGGAATATTGGACGGACAATGGTAGAGCGTGGGAGATTGGATTGAAATCTACCCGTACGATTAAGTCGTTCCTCAAGAAACTGGTTATTGCAGATGTTAAAGCAACAGCATGGGCTTGTTGGAAAGCAAAAATATATGCTCTCGTATTCTGGAAAGCTATGCTTGCAGCAGGTGCTTCCGGCAGTGCATACGCTGCGATTCGTTATTTGGTTTTTTATGAAATAATTTTCCATGCCAGCGCTGACGGCATGGGATATTATCGGATAGGAAATCAGATGTTCACAGTGGAAGAGGTGAAAAATATGCTTTGCAGGGAGATTGCACGCCAAAATCCTGAGCTGAATTTGTCCGTCGAATAACCGTATGCTGCGGATCGTTGCCATAACCCTGATTCAGGGGATGTTGCCCGCTATTTTCGGGTTGGTGTTTTTATGGATAAAATCGGACGTAACCCTTATCGCTCCGTGGCCAATGCTGATGCTGTTCATCTTCTTTGCGAATTTGCTGATCGTTGCGGCAGGTTGGAAATATCTCGGCGTTACGCGGAGCGACAGGCAGGCGCAAGCCATACTTATGTTCCTTGCCGTTTTCGAGCCGTTATTGACCTATAAAGTGCTTATTGCCGAGGGTGCGAATTTGACGCCGTGGGGCCAAATCGCTTGTTATTGTGCCGGACAGGCCGCTATCTGGGTCACAATCGTCTGGGGACCAGAGATATCCGGTTATTTCATGCAGCGACGTTGGGATAAAAAGGTGCTATCCGGAGAAAGGAAATTTCCGTCTCGCAAAGAATTTTTGGAAGAGCGGGAGCGGCGCCGGGCGCAGAGATACAAAAAATAGTATCTCATAAAATAGACGAAGAAATTGCATGATCCGATCCCGACAAAACTTTTTGCTTTTGGTTAGGATCGGATTTAAATTCTATTTTTCATATTCTATGCTTTTTTCGCGGCCCTGATTTTGCGCAGCGGGAGTCCCAGCACGCCGAAGAACGCTTCGCGGAAGATGCCGCCGCTCATCTTGGAGGTGCCCTCGCGGCGTTCGACGAAGATGATCGACACCTCCTTGAGTTTCAGCCCCAGCCGCCACGCCGAGTACTTCATCTCGATCTGAAAGCCGTATCCCTTCATCCTTACGGCGTCGAGGTCGAGCGTCTCCAGCGCATGGCGCGAGTAGCAGACGAATCCCGCCGTCGCGTCGCGCAGGGGCATGCGCGTCACGATGCGCACGTACATCGAGGCGAAGTAGGACATCAGCAGACGCGACATCGGCCAGTTGACGACGTTTACGCCCTGCACATAGCGCGAGCCGACCACCACGTCGTTGCCCTCGGCGGCGGCTTCGTACAGCCGCACCAGATCGTCGGGATTGTGCGAGAAGTCGCAGTCCATTTCGCAGATGTAGTCGAATCCGTTGTCCAGTCCCCAGCGGAAGCCCGTCAGATAGGCCGTTCCCAGCCCCTGTTTGCCGCTGCGCTCCAGCAGATGAAGCGTTTCGGGGAACTCTTTCCGGCGTTGCCTGACGATTTCGGCCGTCCCGTCGGGCGAACCGTCGTCGATGACGAGCAGTTCGAAAGGTTCGGGCAGCGAAAAGACCTTGTCGATCATCGCCGAGATGTTTTCCTTCTCGTTGTAGGTCGGAATGATTACCAGTTTGCGCATAGGGCCTTGTTTTCGGATTTTCTATACAAAGGTAGCATTATTTTGCAAAAACGCGCCGCCCCGGCTCTTTTTCTGCGGGGACGGCGGATATTTCCGGCGCTTTGTGCGGGAGCCGCGCACGCTTTTTACCGGCGGCGTTTCATCGCCCGGATTTCCTGCTTCGCGGCGTCGCTCACGCGGTAGGACTCGATGATTTTCTGCAGCGATTTGTTGTAGGTCCAGTCGTCCAGCGAGCAGCTTCCCAGCCAAGCGTGTGTGCGCTGCGGAAATTTGACGTAGCAGACCGACACCGCCCATGCCACGGCCATGCGGGCGTAGTAGGCTTCGTGGCGGATGCCGTCGAGCTGCCGCAGAAACGCTTCGAGGTGCTGTTCATCGACGAAATTGCCCAATCCCATGACTACGGCGAAACGCACGTCGTATTCGGCCTGCGCGTGAAAATAGGGTTGTATGAACTCCCACATCGGCTGCCGCTCGGCGGCGCGGAGCCGCCAGCAGAAGCAGTCGCAGACGGCCCAGTTGTCGATCTTGGGTACAAAGCGGGCCACGTGTGCGAGCTTTTCGGCGGGTTCGCACCGGGCATAGCCGATCACCAGCCCCTGCAGCATCCGCTCTTCGAAATAGAAATCCTCGGCTTCGGCCAGATATGCGCGCCAGTCCCCGGCGGCGATCTCCTTGGCGATGCTGCGCAATACGGGCAGGCGTATGCCCAGCACGTTTTCGACGCCCGGCATCAGCGCCGAGGTGAATTTCATGTATTTAGGCTCGGTGAGTTCGAGCAGTTGTTCACGCAGCGTCATCGTTTGCCGAATTTGGGGGTTATGCCGATGAAAAAGGAGACGTTGAGCCGCGGCATGGGGCGCGAAAGCACCGATTCGTACTCCTCGTTGAGCAGGTTGTGGATGCAGCCTTTGAGCGAGAACGACGCCCATTTGCAGTCGAGTCCCTTTTCGAGCGAGAGGTCGCTCATGAAGTAGGGTTTCACGCGGCCCAAGACGCCGAGGTCGTTGCTCGACATGGTGTAACGTTCGCTGTACCAGTTCCATTTGTAGGTCAGCTCCCACCGCCGCCACTCGACGCGCGCCGTGAGGGCCGCCGAATAGACGGGAATGTAGACGAGCTGTTTGCCGACCGATTCGTCGGCCGGGCTGAACGGATCGCCCCGGTTGATCGAACGGGTCCATGCGAAATTGCCGTCGAGGAGCAGTCGCCAGCCGCCCGAAGTCTCGGCTTCGGCCGAGAGTTTGGCTTCGACGCCGTAACTGTGGACGCGGCGGATGTTGATCGGGGTGTAGATACCCAGTTTGGGACTGCCTATCCAGAGTATCCAGTCGTCGATGCGCGAATCGAACACCGTGGCCGACGCGCGCAGCGAACGGGCGTCGCCTTTGAGCGTCGTTTCCAAGCCCGCGTCGAACGTCCAGCCCCGTTCGGGTTTGAGGTTCTTGTTGCCGCCGGGACGGAAGTAGAGGTCGTTGAGCGTGGGGTAGCGGTAGTTGCGGGCGGCCGAAGCCCGGACGACCACGCTGCCGCGTTTCGAGAGCACGTAGTCCGCGAACAGCGCCGGGATGACGGGCGTGGTACGGTCTCCGTATAACTCCCACCGCAGGTCGGCGGCGACGCCCAGCCGCGGCACGGGACGCCATTTCACGGCGGCGAACGCCGAAAGTTCGAACCGCTCCTGCCGGTAGAGCGTATCGGCCCGCAGGCCGTTGTTGCCGATCACCGAGAGGTCGCCGCTGCGCACCCGGTGCTGGTGGAGGGCGGCGTTGGCCGAGAAGAGCCACTTCTCGCCGAGCGCATATTCGGCTTCGGCCTTGGCGAAGAGCGTGTGGATGCGGCTCCGGGCGTCGGTATTGACGACGAACCGCCCTTTGCCTTCGGGATCCTGCTTGAGCAGGTAGCGCAGATCGGTGTAGGTGTAACCCGCGCGTGCGCCGAGTTTCAGTCCGTGGCGCAGCCGCTCCCAGCCTGCCACGGCCCGCAGCGTGCGTTCGTCCTGTGTATTCTTCTTCTGTTTGCTTTTGTTGCGGTCGGACGTGAGCATCGCCAGTCCGCGGTGCGAGTCGAGGTACCATGCCGCCAGCGAGAAACGGTCGCCGCCGCGCGTGGTGTAATAAAGCTCCTGCATGACGTGCAGGTCGCGGAATCCGCCGTTGCGGTTGCGCTGCAGGGGGTAATATTCGCCGACGATTTGGCCGTTGTCGTCGGTGACGAACTCTTTGGAGTTGTAGTTGCGGAAGCGGAAGTCGTTGTCCGAGGTGCTGTAAAGCACGCGCGTCGAACTGCTCCACCGCGCGCCGCCGTAGGTCAGATGCAGGAATTCGTCGAACGTGGCGAACGACCCGATACCCTGCACGTAACGCAGCCCCAATCCCTGCTCCGCAGGGGCTTTGGTCGCCAGCGTCACCGCGCCGCCCAGCCCGCCGCCGGTGACGCCCACCGAGCTGGCTCCGTGATAGATCGTCGCGTCATCGATGAAATAGGCCGGTATCAGCGAAAAATCGACCTGCCCGAGCATCGGCGAATTGACCTTCATGTCGTTCCACGTCACCTGCGTATGCGAGGGCGCCGTGCCGCGGAACGAGGCGGTCGCGAGCGTTGCGCGGCCGTAGGATTTGATGAAGATGGTCGAACCCGTCGCCAGCGCGTCGGCCAGCGATGCGGTGATGTTTTCGCGCAGGACGAGCGTGTCCAGCTCGGTGCGCTGCACGCCGATCTCCTTCATCGGGCGGCGTCCCGAAATATCGACCGACTCGATGGCGATGGTGCGGGCCGTCGAGTCACGCTGCGCCGCGGCGGGCAGGGCGCAGGTCAGGCAGAGGAGTATCGTCGCGGTGCGCAACACGCGGTCAGTTGCGTTTGGTTACGGTCCGGTAGCAGCCGATGCCGCACACTTCGGTCGAAATCTCGCCGATTAACGGGGCTTTGGCGTTCACGCCCGTCTGCACCTTGATGAAGTCGATTTGCTGCAGGTTGGCGGGCGAGCCGTCGGCCGTCACGGCGTCGCTGATACGCAGGCGGTTGGTCGTGCCGATCCGGTCCACCGTCGAAAAGTTGTCGGTGTAGCCCCATGCGAACGCCTGAGGTCTCCACTGTCCGTCGGCCTGTTCGACATTGTCGCGCAGCCGCGTGCCCGTGAATTTCAGGTCGGCAGGCTCGATCCATGCCGGGCAGTAGGAGGCCTGCGTATGTTCGTCCATCCGGTCGATCGTGCCGCTGCCGCCCCGGTCGTCGGTCCATGCGGCAGAGCCGTCGGCGAGCGGCGTGTAGGTGACCGCATACCCCCGGATCGTCGCGGCGTTGTCGTACTCGCTGCCTTTCAGCTCGTACCACGTGTCGTCGGGCATTCCGTTGCCGTTGGCGTCCTGCATGACCCAGACGACGCCCGGCTCGGACGAGGTGTTCATGGCGTTGCCCTTGACGTAAAGGTCGTAACCGCCCGTGTTGGGTACCGGCTCGGCGAATGCCGCGACGAGGTATCCGCCCCATCCGCCGAGCGAAACCCAGTTGTTCTCGGCGAAACGCGCGGCAGCGTACCGGCAGGCTTTCTCCGGCGTATCCACGTTGTCGAACGCGCCGCCGGAGCGCGCCTCTTCGTTGATGAACTGTCCCGGTGCGGGAGTGTATTCGAGAATCCGGGCCACGGGTTCGTCCGTCTGCGTGGTCGTGATCTCTTCGCCGGAGTTGCAGGCGGCCAGCAGAAGAGCCGCCAGAGGGAATGCGTATTTTTTCATCTTCTTCGAATGTTTTTTACGGTTTGAAACAGAACGATCCGGGGGTGATGCCGACGCGTATCGTGTCGACGGCCGCGCCCCGCGCCGTGAAGCGGTAGACCACGCCGTGCTGGACGTAGTCGATGGCGTCGGCCACGTAGACCTCCGAGGTCAGCGGATCGACCGCCACTTCATAATAGGTGGTCTGCGTATAGGGCAGGAACGGCGTGACGGGCAGCTCCTCGGCGTCGACCCGCATGCGCCAGACGTCGCGGTTGATGAAGTAGAGCGTGTCGCGCGTGCCGTTGAGGGTGACCGACGAGGGATGGTCGCCCGCGGCGAACGTATAGGTCTGCTCGACGCGGCGCGTGGCGGCGTCGATGCGGTAGAGCGCCGCTGGAATGCCTGCGGTGCGTCCGTCGGTGACGGTCCAGAGTTTGCCGAAGCGGTCGAGGACCAGCGACGAGGGCTGCGGCCCGACCTCGATCGAGTCCACCAGCGTTTCGCGTGCGGCGTCCACGACCAGAATCTTGTCGTCGTAGGACCAGCAGTTTACGAACACTTCGTCGCCCCACTGCACCATCTGTTCGGTCGATTTGTGGCCGTTCATCGGAATCCGGCCGCGGATACGGTTGCTGCGGGAATCCACGACCGTGATGCGCGGATCGTAAAGGTCGGTGATATAGGCCGTCGTGTCGTTGGGGAAGTGGATGTAACGCGGCGAGACGACCCCTTCGATCACTCCCGTGACGCGGAAAGTCGCCGGGTCGATGACATAGACCGCGCCCGAATTGTTCACCACGACGTATCCGCGTCCTTTGTGGAGGGTCATCGACTGGGCGACGTCGCCCAGTTTCATGCCGTTCGCGCGGATGAAGATTTCGTTTTCGACGCTCCGTGCCGCCGGATCGTAGAACGACAGCGAAGCGTTGTCCCAGCCGAAGTTGCCCTCGCACGTGATGAACACGCCGCGCTGCGACTGCGCGAACGGCTCTTCATGCAGCGGTCCGTAGTCCATGCAGGCGCAGCAGAATCCTGCGCCGGCGCATAAAACCGCCATATGTCGTAAAACGCGTTTCATCGGCTTTCAAATGACTGCGGCTGGTACGGGCTGACGTGTCGGATGCCGGTGTCGGCGACGGTCTGCTGCGCCCCATTCTCCGCAGGGTGCATATTGGTTGAACGGCATGCGGCAGGTCTTCTGACTCGTTACCGTTCCGGCGCCTTCCCGTCCCGGAGGACAGTGGCCAAAGAGTGCCGGAACATGTTGCGTAACTTACAGCAGCGGGAACTGTTGCCGGATTTCACGGCATTCCCTTTTAATCCCCGCGCCCTTCCGGGGCGTTTCGGGAACCGATGCGACGCAAAAGTAATCTTTTTTCGAGACATGCCCCAAAGATTCGGACGAAAATATTAACTTTGTTGAGTAAATTGCGGCTCTGCGGACTCCGGCGAGGGTGATCGGCGGAGCTGTTGTGAAAAAAGATTAACTTTGCCCGAAAATCGGATGTTATGACGGTTGAGATACGACGGATAACCCAAGTCTCGGATGCGCTCGAAGAGGCGTTCGCGCGGCTGATGCCGCAGCTTTCGCCGCGGCTGGGCGCGCCCTCCCGCGAGGTGTTGCGGCGTGTGGCCGGAAGCGAAACCGGGGCGTTGCTGGCCGCCGTGGCCGGGGAACGGATCGTCGGGGTGCTGACGCTGGCGTGGTACGATGCGCCTTCGGGGCGCAAGGCATGGATCGAGGACGTCGTGGTGGACGGCGCGGCACGCGGCTGCGGCGCGGGCGATGCGCTGGTGCGCGCTGCCGTGGAGCATGCAGCCCGCATCGGCGCCGGGAAGGTGATGCTGACGTCGAACCCGGCGCGCGAAGCCGCTAGGGCGCTTTATCGCAAAGTCGGATTCGAAGAGGTGGAAACCACGGTTTTCGCCTTTAAAACAGATAAGTGATGAAAAAATTCGTGAAGATTGCGGCCATCGTGGTGGCCGTCGTGCTGGTGATCGCTCTGGTGGCGCCGATGGTGCTGCGGGGCAAGATCGCCGAGATTGTGAAGCGTGAGGCCAATGCGATGCTCGACGCGCGGCTCGATTTCGAGAAGCTGGACATCAGCCTGTTGCGCCATTTTCCCCGCGCTTCGCTCGATCTGAAGGGACTGACGCTGGTGGGCGAGGAGCCTTTTGCGGGCGATACGATCGTCGCCGCGCAGCGGATTTCGGTGGTCGTGAACGTGATGTCGCTTTTCGGCGACGAGGGGTTCGAGGTGACGAAGATCATTCTTTCGGAGCCTGCGCTCCATGCGCACAAACTCGCCGACGGCAGGGTGAACTGGGACGTTGTGAAGGCTTCGGAAGAGGCTCAGGGCGAAGAGGAGACCCCCGCCGATGCGGAACCTTCGTCGTTCCGCCTTTCGGTCCGCGACTTCAGGATCAGCGACGCGGCGATCCGTTACGAGGACGATTCGACGGGCATGCGCTTCTCGACCGCACCTCTGTCACTTCGCCTGCGGGGCGACATGTCGGCCGACCAGACCGACCTCGACCTGCGGCTGACGGCCAAGGGCATGCGGCTGGTTTCGGGCGGTATTCCGATGCTCAGCGGCGCCGAAGCGGAGCTGGATGCGGTGATTGCGGCCGATCTGGCTAACAGCCGTTTTACCTTCTCGCAGAACAAACTGCGCCTGAACGCCATCGAGGTCGGTCTCGACGGCTGGGTGGAGCTGAAAGACGACGCCGTGGCCATGGATGTCACGGCCGGCTGCGACAAGGTGCAGTTCAAGGACGTGCTTTCGCTCGTTCCGGCCTTCTACACCCGCGACTTCCGCAATCTTGCGGCCGGCGGCGAACTTTCGATGGCGCTCTGGGCGCGCGGCGAAATGCGCGGCGCGGCGCTTCCGGCGTTCGAGCTCAGGACGGAGGTGCGCAACGGCAGCTTCCAATACTCGTCGCTGCCCAAGGCGGTGGACGGCATCAACATCGACGTCCGGATCGCCAATCCCGGCGGCGTGGCGGATAAGACCGAACTCGACCTCTCGAAATTCACGCTCCGGATGGCCGGGAATTCGCTTTCGGCGTCGGCCTATGCGACCAATCTGGTCAGCGACCCGACGTTCCGTGCCGCGGTGGACGGCCGTGTCGATCTGGGGGCCGTCAGAGAGGTGTATCCGCTCGAAAAGGGGATGGAGCTGAGCGGCCTGATTACCGCCGACGTGAAGGTTTCGGGCCGTATGTCCGACATCGAAAAGAGCCGCTACGAGCGGATCGGCGCGTCGGGAACGTTCGTCGTCGAGCGGCTGGGCCTGACCATGCCCGAACTGCCTGCGGTTCATATCCGCCGTGCCGCCGCGACCATTACGCCCGCGGCCATGACGCTCGGCGAACTCGGCCTTACGATAGGCCGGAGCGATCTGGCGGCCAACGGCCAGCTGTCAGGCTACATCGGCTACCTGCTGCGGGGCGACATGCTTTCGGGACGTCTCTATGTGAAGTCCGACCTGCTGGACCTGAACGAAATGATGAACGTCATGCCCGATTCCGCACCGGAAGAGGCCCCGGAGACGTCGTCGGCCGGGACTTCCGCCGAACCGGCGCAGGCGCTCGAAGTGCCGCGCAACCTGAATCTTTCGCTCAATACCGAACTGCAGAAGGTGCTCTTCCAGAAAATGACCGTCTCCGGCATATCGGGCGAGATGCGCGTAGCCGGCGGCGCCCTTTCGCTCGAACGGCTGCGCATGCAGCTCTTCGGCGGTTCGGCGACCGCTTCGGGCAGCTATTCGACGGCGGCCGATCCGCAGCGTCCGGCGCTGAAGCTGGCGCTGGGACTTGCGGGCGCTTCGTTCTCCAAGACGTTCGACGAGCTGGAGATGGTACAGAAACTCGTGCCGCTGTTTGCCAAAACGGGCGGCGATTATTCGTTGTCGCTCGACATGACGACCGCGCTCGATCCGAATATGGAACCCGACCTGCAGTCGCTCGACGCCACGGGCGAAATCAAGTCGGCGAACATCCGTATCCAGAACCTCGAAGCGTTCGATGCGCTGGCCAAGGCGCTCGACAACGACAAACTGCGGAAAATCGAAGCCAAGGACGTCGCCGTCCGTTTCTCGATCAGGGACGGCCGGATTACGACCCAGCCTTTCGACCTGAAGATGGGCGACATAAAGATCAACATGTCCGGTTCGACGGGACTCGACCAGACCATCGACTATACGGCCAAGGTGGCCCTGCCTGCGGGTTCTGCGGGCGGGATCTTGGAGTCGGTCAATGTCGGCATAGGCGGCACGTTCACCTCGCCCAAGATCACGCTTGGGGTGAAGGAAGCGGCCGAGCAGGCCGTGAAGAACGTCATCGACCAGCAGATTCAGAAGCTCACGGGCAGCGAATCGCTCGGCGAGGAGATTCAGAAGCAGGCCGACAACCTGCGCAAGGAGGCCAAACGTGCCGGCGACAAGCTGGTCGAAGCCGCCGAAGCGCAGCGCACGAAACTTGTGGACGGCGCCAAGGAGAAGGGTGCTTTGGCGAAGCTGGCGGCCGAGAAAGCGGGCGACAAGCTGGTCGAGGAGGCCAAGAAACAGGCCGACAAACTCAGCGCCGAAGCTGAAAGACAGATCGAAAAACTCACGGCGAAGCAGGAGTAGGGAATGCTTGTTCTTTTCGCCGTCATTCTCGGAGGAATCGTCACGGGGCGCCTGCTGCAAAGCCGGCGCCTCGCGTTCGTCTCCCGGCTGATCGCCGTCATCATCTGGGCATTGTTGTTCCTGCTCGGACTGGAAGTCGGTTCCGATCCCGCCGTCGTGGGCGGCATGGCGACGCTGGGGCGTACCGCCTTCGTGATCTTCGTCTTCTCGGTCGCGGGGAGCATCGGGGCTTCGTGGCTGTTGTGGCGGCGTATCCGGGTCCGCAGTGCTTCCGGGACGGAGGGCGCCGCGGTAAATCCGGCATCTGCCGGCTCTGTTGCGGGCCGCGGATTTGGGGCCGGAAGCGGGGGCTGCGGTGCGAATGGCTTTTCCGGGAGTGTTGCGGATCAATCTTCCGAAGCGCTCCCCAATCCGGCGGCGTGTGGCGCGTCATGTTCGCCAGAATCTTCGGATTCAGCGATGAGTGGGGCGTCATGTTCGCCCGAACCTTCGGAGCCGGCATTGTTTTGCGCGCCGTGTTCTCCCCAATCTTCTTCGGCGACGTGCGAGCCGACGCCCGCGCCTGCTTCTCCGGCCTCCGAGCCGGAAAAACCGCTGTCGATGTGGGGCGCTCTGAAAGGGAGTCTGGTGATCGTCGCCTTCTTCGTCGCCGGATGCGTTGCGGGACTTTTCGCTCTTGTGCCGTTCGATGTCGCCGGGGCGCGTGTCAGCACGTATGTTCTCTATGCGCTGATGTTTTGTGTCGGCGTGACGCTGGGCCATGATGAAACCCTTGCGGGACGTGTCCGGCGGCTCGATCCGCGGCTGGCGCTGCTGCCCGTGATGACTGCCGTCGGAACGCTGGCGGGCGCGGCTCTCGCGACGCCGCTTCTGCCGCCGCTGGCCGTGACCGATACGCTGGCCGTCGGTTCGGGTTTCGGCTATTATTCGCTGTCGAGCATCTTTATCGCCGATTTCCGGGGCGCGGAGCTGGGAACCGTCGCTCTGCTATGCAATGTCATGCGCGAGATCTTCACGCTGCTGGCCGCTCCGCTGGTCGCCCGTTGGTGCGGACCGCTGGCGGCCGTCTCGATCGGCGGTGCGACCACCTTCGACACCACGCTCCCCGTCATCACGCAGGCGGCCGGAAAACCCTATGCCGTGGTTTCGATTTTCCACGGCTGCACGCTCGATTTCAGCGTTCCGTTTCTGGTGACGTTTTTCTGTACGCTGTAATTGTTGGCCGCAATAAAAATCCCCGCCGGAGCAGGGAGATAAGGTCGAATCCGGTCCGAGTCCGGACGTGCGGGGAATCGGACTGCGGGGCTGCTGCCGAGTCCGGGAGTCCGTGCGTGCGGTAATTCCGGTTTCGGCCGGGGACCTCTTGTCTTTGCGGGCCTCTTGTTTCCTGCGGGCGCTTTATTTCCGGATATAGGTCTGCAACGCCGCGACGTATTCGGCGAAGGCGTCGCGTCCCGTGTCGGTGATGCGGCAGACGGTGCAGGGTATCTTGCCCCGGAAGGTCTTTTCGATTTCGATGTAATTCGCTTTCGCCAGCTTGTCCAGCTGTACCGAAAGGTTGCCCGCCGTGGCTCCGGTCTGCTGTCGGATAAAGACGAAATCGGCGCTTTCGACCCCGATGAGGATCGACATCACGGCCAGACGCAGTTCGGAATGCAGCAGGGGGTTGAGTTCTTTAAACACGGTTCCGGCGTTCGTTGTAGCGCAGCACGATTTCCGTTCCGAAGAAGAGGATGACGGCTGCCGCAAGGGTGAGTATGAATTGGGAGACGGTCTCTCCTGTTGCTGCGGCCCGGAAGATCCATGCGGCGAGAAATGCCCCCGAAATGCTGATGAAGAGCAGTCCGGCCAGCGATCCGCTCTGGTTCGACCGGTTGGCTTCGCTGCGGCGGAACAGTTCGCCCGTGACGCCCGCCGCAATGGCTGCGCCCATGGTCAGCAGTCCCATGACGGGCAGCTGCAGTCCGTCGCCCGTGGCGACATATCCCGCAGTGTAGAGACATACGCCGAGCGCATAGGCCCAGACGTTCATCAGTGTCCGGTCGTTGGCCGTGACCGTGCGGTGACTTCTGTAATGGAAATAGAGGGCGGCCAGCCCGGCGACCGTTCCGGCGAGGACCAGCAGCAGCGTCAAATCCCGGCCCGTCGTCCGCCGGACGACGTAATCCGCCGTTGTGACGGCCAGCGCCAGCGCTCCTGCGCCGAAGAAAAGCGTGCTCCGCACGAAACTCAGTTTGCGTCGCTGCGCTTCGAGCGAGCGGGCGATCAGCTCCATCGCCTCTTTTTCGGACATTTTCCGTTCTTCCATACGGCTATTGTTTCGGATGATTCGACTTGTAGTTGAGGATATGCCCCGGCACGATCATCATTGCGACGAATCCGGCGATAAAGAGCGCCGGCACCCAATAACCGGTCGCGGCGAGCGATACGGGGGCGAGGACGATCGCCGCGGCCCCGCCGACGGCGGCCGGGACGAAGCGGATGACAAGCCCCGTGATGGCTGTTCCCATGCCCATCATCAGCAGGATGACGAAGAGGATCGGGACCGGCATGTCGCCGAATACCGAGAGCAGGCTGACGAACCATGCCGTGAGACCCATTACCAGCCACACCTGACCGATTACGCGGTCGATGAAGGTGTAGACCCTGCCGTCGTCCGCCTTGGGCATCGTCAGCAGACTCAGCGCGGTTCCGAACACGGGCAGCAGCAGCCATAAGTAGTACCAGTTCCGACCCGGAAAGAGTGCGTAGGCGGCCCATACGGCGAGTGTCGTGACGACGGTCGCATAGCCCCATATCAGGAACGGCCGCCCGGCGTTGCGGACCATGCGGCTGCGGGTGTTGTCGATCATGCGGCCGACGAGTGCGATGTTTTCGGCGGCGTTCAGCGGCCTGTCTGCCGCTGTGTTGTCCGCCGCTGTGTTGTCCGCCGCTGTGTTGTCCGCCGCTGTGTTGTCCGCCGCTGCGCTGCCCGTTGCCGCGCCATCTGCCGCAGTGCTGTCCGTTGCCGCGCCGTCCTCCGCAGTGCCGTTTTCGGTCGCTGCCCCGTCTTCCTCCGCAGTGTTGTCTTTCGTCGCCTTGCCGGGCCGCGGTCCGGCCGCTTGTCTCACGTCGCTGCGGGAGTGTCTGTACCGGTAATTGAGGATATGTCCCGGAATAATCGTCATCAGGACGAAGGCTGCCAGAAACAGTCCGGCGTGCCAGTTTCCGGTGACGACGAGCGAGACCGACGCCAGCACGATTCCGGCAATGCCGCCCGCCACGCCGGGCTTGAAGCCGATGATCAGGTTGTTGATGGTCGTGCCCAGACCGATCATCAGCAATACGGTGAATGCGACCGGAAACCGGACGACGAAACAGATTGCCAGCGTGCTTATCAGCAGGGTGGCGGGGCCTATTACGCTCCAGATGAGGTCGAGTACGCGGTCTACGTAGGTGTGCACCGAGCCTTCGGCCGCCTTGGGGCGCGTGAAGTACATCAGCGCGCCGCCCAAGAGGGGCAGCATGAACCAAAGGTAGTTCCAGCGTACGTCGCCGGTGCAGGACACTGCGGCCCATACGGCGATCAATGTCGCGGCGGTCGCATAGCCCCACGCCAGAAACGGCCGTCCGGCGTTGCGGACCATGCGGCTGCGGGTATTTTCGATCATCCGCCCGATGAGCGCCAAACTCTCGGCGGCGTCCAGCTTTCTGTCTTCCATGTCTGTCGGATTTCGGGGTTAAAGTTACGAATTTATTCCGGGTGTTCCTCGCTTTTCACCGGATGTCTGTGCGTCTTCTGCGGCGTTTCAGCCGTACGCGGGGCGGCGGTTTATTCCGCGGCAGGGTAGCGGAGGCGTATCGTCACGGCGTTCCGCTCTGCGGGCAGGGTGCACTTTTTCGCGGCATAGCCTTCGGCCGGGCCGCGTTCGCCCGTCTTCATTTTGTAGTCGCCGTCCTCGTCGTGGAGGAGCGATACCTCGGCCGTTTCGGCGTCGATGCCTTCGAGCGTTACCACGACTTCGCCCCTCTTGGCGGGCGACATGCCGTATACGGGCTGTTCACGTCCGGCGACTTTCGCCATCGCCAGAACATTGCCTTTGTCGCTACGGATGTCCGTTACGGTGATTTCAAGGGTTTTGGCCGCGGCGGCAACGGATGCCAGCGCAAAAATGACGGTCAGGACGAGTTTCCATGCTTTCATGGTTGCGGAGGTTTTAGCGGTAATTGTTTTCGTCGTCGCAGTCGGTGAGATACCAGACCAGCGACAGCACCAGATTCAGCCCCCATCCTGCTGCGACCCATGCCACCCACCAGTAATGGGGCGAGGTCTGCCAGTTGACAAAGGCGAGGAATGCGCAGACTACGAGGTAGGTGGTGATGCGGCGGGCGAACCAGCGGCCGAAAAGGCGGCGTTTGTCCGGGGAGGTGTTCGTGAGTTCCATGCTGTTCGGTTTTTAAGATTCTTTTGTTGTGTCGTAAATATATTGCGAATATAAAGTAGTTTATGTGATAAACCAAATTTTCCGGCGGGATTTTTATGGAAAAAACAGATACCTATATTAATTGCGGGGAAATTTTCCGCTTCCCACTGTTTTTCATCCGCCGAAAAATCGTATTTTTGCGGAAATTCGATACTGATCCGTTATGAAAAGAATCCTCCTGCTTTTTATCGCCCTTGCGGCCGGATGGGGCGCCGCGGCTAAAATCCGGCTGCCCGAAATCATCGGCAACGACATGGTGCTTCAACAGAATGCCGAGGTCCGGTTGTGGGGCTGGGCCGAGCCGCATGCCGCGGTGAAAGTCGAGACCTCGTGGGGCGCCGGAGCCGCCGTGAAAAGCGACGCCGACGGTCGCTGGGCCGTATCGGTCCGGACGCCGGCCGGAAGTTACGAGCCGCAGCGGATTACCTTCGCCAGCGGCGACCGCGTGACGTTCGACCGCGTGCTGATCGGCGAAGTGTGGTTCGCCGGAGGGCAGAGCAATATGGAGATGCCGCTCGGCGGTTTCTGGCAGTGTCCGGTTACGGATGCGAACGAGATCATCGCCCGCGCGGGCGCCAAAAGCGGAAAACTCCATTATGTGAAGATTCCGCATGCCGCCGCTTATACGCCGCAGGATCGGACTGCCGGAAGCTGGACCCCCTGCACGACCGCTACTGCGGCGAAATTCACCGCTGCGGGTTACTTCTTCGCCGAAATGCTCAACGACGTGCTCGGCGTTCCGGTCGGCATCATCGACTGCTCGTGGGGCGGAAGCCGCGTCGAAAGCTGGATGAGCCGCGAAGTGCTGAGCGGTTATTCGGACATCGACCTGACCGAAGAGGGAATCTCCCGCGTCGCGCAGCACCTGCGTCCGATGGTCATGTATAATGCCATGCTCCGTCCCGTGGCGGGCTATACCGTCCGCGGATTCCTCTGGTATCAGGGCGAATCGAACGTCGGACGCTACATGGATTACGCCGCGCGGCTGGCCGATATGGTATCGCTGTGGCGCGGATTGTGGGCGCAGGACGACCTGCCGTTCTATTACGTCGAGATCGCTCCCTTCGAGTACGGCAACGGAAAGTCGCCCTACCTGCGCGAAGCGCAGTGCCGGGCGCAGGAGCTGATTCCCAACAGCGGCATGATTTGCACCAACGATCTGGTGGAGCCTTACGAGTTTTGCAATGTCCACCCGAAGAACAAGCGGGACGTGGGCTACCGGCTGGCCTTCATGGCGCTGAACAAGACCTACGGGATGAAGGAGATCGCCTGCCAAAGCCCGCAGTACGAGTCGATGGAGATCCGCGACGGCAAAGCCCGCATCAGGTTCAAATATATGGATCAGGGTTTCAACCGGATGGCCGACATCCGCGGATTCGAGATCTGCGGCGCCGACAAGGTTTTTTATCCGGCCGATGCGGTCGTCGAAAACCAGTTCGCTCTGGTCGTTTCGTCGGAGAAAGTGCCGGAACCCGTGGCCGTGCGCTACTGTTTCCGCGATTTCCAGCCGGGCAATCTGGCCGATACCCGCGAACTGCCGGTCGTTCCTTTCCGTACGGACGATTTCTGAGTTTGCTGACCGTCGGAATTGCAGGACCCGGCCCTGAAAAATGAAATTCACCCCTGCCGCACTTCGCTGCGCAGGGGTGAAATCGTCTGAGACCGCTTGTCCGGCCGGTTCCTGCGTTATTTGGCGGGTACTTCCTTCAGCACCACGTCCGCCCATTCGGGATGGCGGTAGATGTATTGTGCGACGAAGGGGCACTGGGGGATCATCGGCAGTTTCTTGGCGCGGAGATCCTCCAATACGGCGCGCGTCAGCTCCGAACCGATGCCCTGTCCTTCGTATTTTTCGGGAACCTCGGTGTGCGTCAGGACGATGAATCCCTGCGCCTTGATGTATTCGATCATGGCGAGATCCCCGCCGAGGTCGAATTCGTATCGCTTTTCCGCAGCGTTGTCGATCAGTTCGTGTTTCTTTTCCATAATCCTGAGTTTTAGATGTCGGCTTTGTTTCTTCAAATATAGAGCCTAAACGGGAAAATTGCTACTTTTGCAGACAGAATATGGACAACATTTCCGACATATTGCTGGACTGGTACGCCCGGCACGGCCGCGATCTGCCTTGGAGACGCACCCGCGATCCTTACCGCATCTGGCTTTCCGAAGTTATCCTCCAGCAGACCCGCGTCGCACAGGGCATGGACTATTACCTGCGCTTCACGGAGCGCTTTCCCGACGTCGGGTCGCTGGCCGCCGCTCCGGAGGACGAGGTGCTCAAGTTGTGGCAGGGACTCGGCTATTACAGCCGTGCGCGCAACCTGCACGCCGCGGCGCGGCAGGTCGCGGAGCGGTTCGGAGGCGTGTTTCCCCGGTCTTACGACGAGGTCCGCTCGCTGCGGGGCGTCGGCGACTATACCGCCGCGGCCGTCTGCTCGGCCGCTTACGACGCTCCCTGCGCCGTGCTCGACGGCAATGTTTTCCGGGTGCTGGCGCGGCTTTTCGATATCGACCTTCCGATCGACTCCACGGCCGGAAAGCGCACGTTCGCCGAACTGGCGCAGATGCAGCTCGACAAGCGCTGTCCGGGGCGTTACAATCAGGCCGTCATGGATTTCGGGGCGCTGCAATGCACCCCGGCGCAGCCCGGATGCGCCGACTGTCCGCTTGCGTCGCGCTGTCTGGCTCTGGCTGCAGGAACGGTTGCGGCGCGTCCCGTCAAGCAGGCGAAAACCAAGGTGCGCGACCGTTGGTTCAACTACCTGCACGTTACATGCGGCGACCGGACCTTGTTGCGGCGGCGCGGGGAAGGCGACATCTGGCAGGGGCTGTACGAGTTTCCGATGATCGAGACGGACCGTGCGGCGGATTTTTCGGAACTAACCGATTCGGAAGAGTTCCGAATGTTGTTGGACGGCGTCGAATGGCGTCTGCTGCGGAGCGTCGCAATGCCGAAACACCAGCTCTCGCACCAGACGCTGCATGCCGTGTTCCACCGCATCGAGATCTCTTTCCCGGTGGATTTCCCCTCCGTGCCGACCGCCACGCTGGGCGACTATGCCGTGCCGCGGCTGATCGACCGCTATCTGGACCGGCAGCCGTGAAAAATCCCTGCCGAGGCAGGGATTCGTCTTGTGTGCAAACGCCGCCGGGGGCGTGTTTTGTGCGTGTATCTGTTCCGTCAGCGTATCAGATACCAGATATAGGCGACGTATATCATCAGG
>OLWL01000710.1_pt1 | contig 21405 bp, 14 predicted proteins | sample 1674151 | NCBI WGS metagenome assembly OLWL01 (sample SAMEA103958148, study PRJEB25191) | human gut metagenome
CTGGCCGAACAGTCGATGATCTTCATCACGGAGGGCAACTCGGCGTCAGGCTCCATCACCAAGAGCCGCGACGTGCGTACGCAGGCGGTCTTCTCGCTGCGCGGCAAGCCGCTGAACTGCTACGGACTGACGAAGAAGGTGGTCTACGAGAACGAGGAGTTCAACCTCCTTCAGGCGGCGCTGAACATCGAGGAGGACATGGACAACCTGCGCTACAACAAGGTCGTCATCGCCACCGATGCCGATGTCGACGGCATGCACATCCGCCTCTTGATGATGACCTTCTTCCTGCAATTCTTCCCCGAGGTGATCCGCCAGGGGCATCTGTTCGTGCTGCAAACCCCGCTGTTCCGCGTGCGCAACAAGAAGGAGACGCTCTACTGCTATTCCGAGGAGGAGCGCCTGAAGGCCGTGGCCCGGTGCGGCGCGAACGCCGAGATCACGCGATTCAAGGGTCTGGGCGAGATTTCGCCCGACGAGTTCAAGGAGTTCATCGGCGAGAACATGCGCCTGGACAAGGTCCGCATCACGAAGGACGACCCGATCCACGACCTGCTGGAGTTTTATATGGGCAAGAATACGTATGAGCGTCAGGGCTTCATCATCGACAACCTGCGCATCGAGGAGGACATCGTCGAGCAGGACCTTGCGATTAATTAAAAATTAAGAATTAAAAATTAAAAATTCCGATTTCATGGCGGAAGAGAACGATAAGACGGGGCGCGACGAAGCGCTCAACGAGGACGCCTCGACTCCCGAAACCGCGGACGACGCGACGGACGAAACGCCTGTGGCCGAGGCTCCGGCCAAGGCGGGCAAATTCGACCGCCTGACGCAGGAGGAGGGCGGCGTCCGCAAGCTCACGGGCATGTATAAGAACTGGTTCCTGGACTACGCCTCGTACGTGATCCTCGAACGCGCCGTGCCGCATGTCGAGGACGGACTGAAACCCGTCCAGCGGCGTATCCTTCATGCGATGAAGGTCGTCGACGACGGCCGTTACAACAAGGTCGCCAACCTCGTGGGCCAGACCATGCAGTACCACCCGCACGGCGACGCGTCGATCAAGGACGCGCTGGTGCAGCTGGGGCAGAAGGACCTGCTGATCGACTGTCAGGGCAACTGGGGCAACATCCTCACGGGCGACGAGGCCGCCGCGGGCCGTTATATCGAGGCGCGTCTTTCGAAATTCGCCCTCGACGTGGTCTTCAACAAGAAGACGACGGAGTGGATGCTGTCGTACGACGGCCGCAAGGAGGAACCCGTTACGCTGCCCATCAAGTTCCCGCTGCTGCTGGCCCAAGGGTCCGACGGCATCGCCGTGGGACTGGCTTCGAAAATCCTGCCCCACAACTTCGTGGAGCTGATCAACGCCGCCATTGCGCACCTCCAGGGACGTGATTTCCAGCTTTACCCCGACTTCCCGACGGGCGGCATGGCCGACGTGAGCCGCTATAACGACGGCCTTCGCGGCGGCACGGTGAAGGTGCGGGCGAAGATTTCGAAGATCGACAAACGGACGCTTGCCATCACCGAGATTCCCTATACCACGACCACCGAGTCGATCAAGGATTCGATCATCAAGGCCAACGACAAGGGCAAGATCAAGATCCGAAAGGTCGACGACAATACGGCCGACAAGGTCGAAATCGTCATTCAGGTCTCGCCCGACGAGTCGTCGGACAAGACCATCGACGCGCTCTACGCCTTCACCGACTGCGAGGTGTCGATCGCCCCGAACTCGTGCGTCATCTGGGACGAGAAGCCGCACTTCCTCGGGGTTTCGGAGATCCTGCGCCGCTCGGCCGAGCATACCAAATGGCTGCTGGGCCGCGAGCTGGAAATCCGGCTCGGCGAGCTGAACGAAGCGTGGCACGCCGCGTCGCTCGAACGCATCTTCATCGAGAACAAGCTCTACCAGCTCATCGAGGGCAGCAAGAGCCGCGAAGAGGCCTACGCCGCCGTGGACAAGGGGCTGGAGCCGTTCAAGAAACTGCTCCGCCGCGAGGTGACGCTCTCCGACGTGCAGCGGCTTACGGAGCTGAAGTTCATCCGTATTTCGCGTTACGACAGCGACAAGGCCGACAACGAAATCCGCCAGATCGAGGAGGACATCAAGTCCACGCAGTACGATTTGAACCATCTTACCGAATACGCTGTAGCCTATTACGAGCGTATCCGCGACAAGTACGGCAAGGGCCGGGAGCGCAGGACCGAACTGCGCGAATTCGACAATATCGAAGCCACGAAGGTCGCCGTGACCAACGCCAAGCTCTACGTGGACCGCGCCGAAGGCTTCTTCGGCATCGGCAAGTCGATGAAGGACGCCGAGCTGGTCTGCGACTGCTCGGACATCGACGACGTGATCGTCTTCACCAAGGACGGCCGTTACGTCATCACCAAGGTCAGCGACAAGGCCTTCTTCGAGAAGGGCATCTATTATATCGGCGTCTTCAAGCGCAACGACGAGCGCACGATCTACAACGTGCTGTACCGCGACGGCAAGAACGGCCCGATCATGATGAAGCGCTGCGCCATCAAGGCCATCACGCGCGACAAGGAGTACGACATCACCAAGGGCACGCCCAAGAGCGAGATACTCTATATGTCTGTCAATCCGAACGGTGAGGCCGAGGTGCTCAAGATTTACTTCAAGCCCCGTCCGCGTCTCAAGAAGGTGATCGTGGACCTCGACTTCTCGACCCTCGCCATCAAGGGCCGCCAGAGTCAGGGCAATCTCTTCTCGCGCTACGGCATCCACAAGATCGTCCTCAAGGAGCGCGGTACTTCGACGCTCGGCGGCCAGAACGTCTGGTTCGACGAGGATGTCCGCCGCCTGAACGCCGACGGCCGCGGCACGCTGCTGGGCGAGTTCAAGGGCGACGACAAGATCATCGTCTGGACCTCCAAGAACCAGTACTACATCACGGGTTACGATCTCGGCCAGCACTTCCCCGACGAGACCGTGCGCGTGAGCCGTTACGAAGCCGACCGCATCTACAGCGTCTGCTATTACGACCGCTCGCAGCAGTACTATTATATGAAGCGTTTCACGGCCGAGATGAGCGACAAGATGCAGTTCTTCCTCGACGAGGAGGGACAGGCCGATCTGGTCGCCGTGACGGAACGCACGGGCGCCAAGCTCGAAATCACCTACAAGGGCGCGCATGCGTCGCGCCCTGCGGACGAGATCGACGTGGACGAATTCGTGGGCGTCAAGAGCCACCGCGCCAAGGGCAAGCGCCTGACGACCTACGACGTCGCCGCGCTACGCTTCATCGAACCCGAACTGCCGCCCGAACCCGAACCTTCGGACGACGACGGCGACGACGCTCCCGACGATACGCCCTCCGGCGGCGGTGCTTCCGGCGGAGCGCAAGGCGGTTCCGGCAACGGTGCGGACAACCGTGCGGTGGGCGGTTCGAACGGTGATGCGGCTGATCGCGGCGCGATCGACGCCGCAGCACTTTCCGGTGGAATTGGTTCTGCCGTCTCTTCCGGTGCGAATTCCGCCACGGCCGGCCCGGCCTTTGCGCCGGCCTCTTCCGCTGCGGAAACTCCTTCCGCGCCGGGCGTTCCGGGCGGATCCGCTCCTGCTCGGAACAAGTCTGCGGCGGACGGCGTTCCTGCCGCAAAGGATAATCCTGCCGCGAAAGACGACTCGGCCGTGAAAGACAACCCCGCCGCGAAGGCTTCCGCTCCGAAGAAAACGCCCGCGTCGCCCGCCGGCCTGCCCCGTACGGGCACGACTTCGGGCGGCGTGGAGTTCGAAATCGAACGCGCCAAAGGCGATGCCGACGAGGTGATCGACCCCGAACAGCTGAATCTGTTTTAACCCCCGACGATGAAACCTCTTTTTCTGATCGGTTACATGGGGTGCGGCAAGAGCACCCTCGGACGCAGGCTCGCACGCCGTCTGGGTGCGGAGTTCGCCGACACCGACGCGCTGATCGAACGCCGCGAGGGGGCTTCCGTGGCCGATGTTTTCCGTTACGAAGGGGAGGAGCGTTTCCGCGAGGTGGAGCGCGAAGTGCTGGAACAGACGCTCGCCGGAACCGCCGCCGTGGTCTCCACGGGCGGAGGTCTTCCCGTCTGGCGTGACAACATGGCCCGCATGAACGCCGCGGGATTTACGGTCTACCTGCGCCGCGAGGCGGAGCAGATCGCCCGGCGGCTAAGCCCTTACGGACGGCAGAAGCGCCCCCGCCTGCGGGGGCTGGGCGACGCCGAACTGGTCGAATTCATGAGCCGCGACATGGCTGCGCGCGAACCGTTTTACGCGCAGGCGCAGCTGATCGTCGATTGCGGCGAGCTGTCCGACGACGAGGTGGTCGAAACGATCCTTCGACACACGATGCAGAACGAATAACCTCCCTCCGCGGCGGTTGCTTTCCCCCGAAGCGGACGGAGTGACAAATACACAGAAGCGAATGAACGATGCTCCCATAGGTGTTTACGATTCGGGGCTGGGCGGACTGACCGTCTGGCGCGAGGTGCGGCGCATGCTGCCCTCCGAATCGCTCGTCTATCTGGGCGACGGCAAAAACTGCCCCTACGGATCGCGCCCCCGCGAGGAGGTGCGGCGGCTCGCCGACGAGGCCGTCGCCAGCCTCGTCGCGCAGGGGTGCAAGATGGTCGTCGTGGCCTGCAATACCGCCACGGCCGCCGCAATCGACTTCCTGCGGGAGAAATACGCCCCGATGCCGATCGTGGGCATGGAGCCGGCCGTGAAACCGGCCTGCCTGGCGACCCGCAGCGGGGTGGTGGGGGTGCTGGCCACCGAACGGAGCCTCGACGGCGAGCTGTTCCGCCGCACGGCCGCCCGGTACGGCAGCGGCATCGAAGTCCTGACCTACCCGGGCACGGGTTTCGTGGAGCTGGTCGAGGGGGACCGGGAGGATACGCCCGAGGCCGAAGCCGCGGTGCGCGCCGCCGTGGAGCCGATGCTGGCGCGGGGCGCCGACCAGATCGTGCTGGGGTGTACGCACTATCCCTTTCTGACGCCCGTGATGGAACGCATCGTCGACGGACGGGCCGCGATCGTCGACCCGTCGCCCGCCGTCGCCCGCCGCGTCGTCCAGCTGCTTGACCAGTACGGCCTGCACGCCGCCCCGGACCACGTCCCCTCCTATACGTTCCGCACCTTCGCCGGCGAAAGCTACCGCCTGCGTCTGGAACATAAGGCCGCGGAGTCGCTCTGAGCGGGCGCGGGATTCAATAAAGTTCCCCCTGATACCCCGAATGTCGAAAAAAATGCGTAACTTCGCTTGATAAAATCAAGCGCAACACGAGATGGCATCTAAAAATACGACAAATACAACTGCTTCTAAAAACGGACGTCAGCGCATCGAACGCTCCAACAGCGACAGCGCCCGCTGGATCGCGGGCCTTTTGCTGCTGTTCGTCGGCGTGTTCGCCGCGTCGTCCGTGCTGTTTTCGTTCTTCAGCTGGGCCGCCGACCAGAGCGGCCTGCAACTCTCGCCTGAGGAGCGGCTGACGCTGGGCGTCGAGCCGGAGAACCTCTGCGGCTGGGCGGGCGCGAAGCTGGGACGCCTGCTGGTCGATAATTCGTTCGGCGTCTTCGGCATCCTGATTCCGACGATGATTATTCTCGTCGGCGTGCGGATCATCCGCCAGCGTCCGCTGCTGTTCAACCATTCGATTCTCTCGCTCTTCCTGATCATGATCCTCGGCTCGCTGACGCTGGGCTTCGCCTTCGGCGACAAGTGGAGCCTTTGCAGCTCGACGGGGTGGGGCGGCGCTTTCGGCATCGAGACCGGCGCCCTGCTGCACACGCATATCGGCGTCTTCGGCACGCTTATCCTGCTCGTGGGCTGCTGGATACTGACGGGCGTCTTCATCAACCGCAATTTCATCAACAAGGTCAATCGCGCGGGCAACGTCATGGTGGACAAGAGCGGCCGGATCGTCGAGATCGTCAAGCATAAGGTCGTTCCGGGACACCTCCACGCCGAGGAGGCCGACGGGGCCGTTTCTGCTGCCGCGACGCCGGTCGCGCCGGATGCCGCCGGGGCAGCCGGGACGGAGCGTGCCGCCGAACCCGAAACGCCGCGCGCCGCACGTACGCCGGACCCCGAAATCGTACGTCCCGCTCGTGAGCCGGAAGCAGCCGCGACGCAGATCGTCCGCGGCGAAGAGGACGATCCCTTCGTCGAAATCTCGTCCGACGGCACCCCCGTCGGCTCGGAACCCGCCCGCGAAGCGGAATCCGCGGTAAAGACCGACGAGGACGGCGAATTTATCGAAGTGGACCTCTCGCGTCCCGAAGGGCGGCTGGTGCTCGGCCCCGGCGGACTCGTCGAGCTGGAGCGTCCCTCGACACCCTCGGCCGCACCCTCCGCCGGAACTCCGGTCCGCAATATGCCCGTTTCCGACGGCCCGTTCACCGAACTTACCGTAGGCGGAGATGCCGGCGCATCTTCCCCGGCTACCCTCGCCGGAGCTGCTCCCGAATCCCTTTCCGGCACCGCATCTCTCGCCGGCCCCGCATCTCTCGCCGCGGCTGCTTCCGCATCCGGAGATGCGCCTGCGCATGGAGCTGGCTCCGCGCCCGAATATGAATCCGCACCCGCCGACGCATCTGTTTCCGCGGGTTCGGCCGGTGCCGAAGGCGTCGTCGTTACGGTCGAAGCCAACGAGGCCCGCATGGTCGACGAACGGGCGATCACGACCGAGAGCTACGATCCGCTGAAGGACCTCGTGAACTACAGCAAGCCGCCCGTGACGCTTCTGGAGGACTACCAGTCCGATTCGGAGGTTAGCGACGAGGAGATTTTCGACAACAAGACCCGCATCGAGGAGACGCTCAAGAATTTCGGCATTCCGATCCAGCGCATCAAGGCCACCGTCGGTCCCACGGTCACGCTCTATGAGATCGTGCAGGCGCAGGGCGTCAAGATTTCGAAGATCCAGAGTCTCGAAAACGACATAGCCCAGAGCCTTAAGGCGCTGGGTATCCGCATCATCGCGCCCATTCCCGGCAAGGGGACCATCGGCATCGAGGTCCCCAACCGCGACAAGCAGGTGGTGTCGATGTACTCCGCCGTGCGTTCGCTGCGTTTTCAGGAGTCGAAGGCCGAGCTTCCGGTGGTGATCGGCCGCACGATCCAGAACGAAAACTACGTCTTCGATCTGGCCAAGATGCCGCACCTGCTGGTCGCGGGCGCCACGGGTCAGGGTAAGTCGGTGGGACTCAATGCGATCATCACCTCGCTGCTCTACCGCAAACACCCCGCGCAGCTGAAGTTCGTGATGATCGACCCCAAGATGGTCGAATTCTCGCTCTACGCCAAGATCGAACGGCATTTCCTCGCCAAGATGGAATCGGAGGACGATGCGATCATCACCGATCCCCGCAAGGCGGTCTATGCGCTCAACTCGCTCTGTACGGAGATGGACAACCGTCTGGAACTCTGTAAGAAGGCCGGGGCGCGCAATATTGCCGAATACAACGAGAAGTTCACTTCCCGGCGGCTCAATCCGCATAACGGCCACCGTTACCTGCCTTATATTGTCGTCGTCGTCGATGAGTTCGCCGACCTGATCATGACCGCCCGCGAGGTCGAGGGACCCGTGATGCGTCTGGCGCAGAAAGCCCGCGCCATCGGCATCCACCTGATCATCGCCACGCAGCGTCCCGACGTGAAGGTCATCACGGGCGGCATCAAGGCCAACTTCCCGGCCCGTATCGCCTTCCGCGTGATGCAGATGATCGACTCGCGCACGATCATCGACCAGCCGGGCGCCAACCAGCTGATCGGCCGCGGCGACATGCTCTTCTCGAAGGACGGCGAGCTGACCCGTATCCAGTGTGCGCTGGTCGAGACCAAGGAGGTGGAGCGCGTCGTCGATTACATCTCCCGCCAGCAGGGCTATACCGAAGCCTATCCGCTGCCCGACTATACGCCCGATGCGGACGGCGGCGGCAGCAGTCAGGGCAGCGAGGAGTCCGCTCCGGTGAAATACGACTCGCTCTTCGCCGAGATCGCCCGCGACGCAGTTTCGGGCGGCAATATCTCGACCTCGATGATCCAGCGCAACTACGAAGTCGGCTTCAACCGCGCCGGTCGCATCATGACGCAGCTCGAACGCGCCGGTATCGTCGGCCGCCAGCAGGGGGCCAAGCCGCGCGACATTCTGTTCCACGACCTGCCGTCGCTCGAAGCCAAACTGCAGGACCTCGGTTTATTCTGATGCTTACGCCCATGAAACGACTTTTATTCGCAATAATGCTGCTGTCAGCGGCCCGGACGGCCGCCGCCCGCGGGATGTTTTCCGAAACCTTCGCCGTAACCGAAACCGCCGCATCCGCTGTTTCCTCGGTGTCTGCCGAAACCATTGCATCTGCTGTTGTCTCGTCGTCTGCCGAAGCTGTTGCGTCTGCTGTTTCCACAGCGTCAGCCGAAACCGCCGCATCCGCTGTTCCTGCGGCCGCAGGTGATTTCTTCCGGTCCGGCGTTCCGGCTGCTGCTGCGTCTCCCGCATCCTCCGCGGCGGTTGCCGCCCTTGCGCCTTCTGCCGACGGACGGGCCGCTGAGATTCTCGAAAATCTGGCTGCGGGATTCCGTGCGCTGGGCGCTTACGGAGTGACGTTCGAGGTCAGCTCGGACGAATACACCACCCGCGGCCGTTATGCCGTCGAGGGTGAAAAATACTATATCGCGGTGGGGGAGGCGGAGGTCTACTGCGACGGCAAAATCCGCTACGAGATCGACAACCGCCGCCGCGAAGTGACCATCGACGACGTGGATACTTCAAGCCGTAATCTGCTCAGCAACCCCGCCCATGCCTTCGACTTCATCGGCACCCAGTATGCCCCCTCGCTGGTGAGCGACGCGAACGGCCGGGCCGTCGTGCGGCTGACCCCGACTTCGGCGGACGTCTCGCCCGCCGGGGAGATTCTCGTTACGGTCGATACCGCCGCGATGCGCCCCGAATCGCTCCGCTACGATTACGACGGCGAGCAGGTCGGCATTGCCGTTCTCGGCGTCGCGCCGCTCGACACGCCGCTCAAAGCTTTCTCCAAAGGGGACTACAAAGGTTACGAATTTATCGACTTCCGCTGATACGCCTGCGCGGATATACTCCGGCGGATACACTTCGTGGATACGAACGGCGTGCGTATGTGACGGCTCATGCCCCGGATTGCGCGCCGGGCTGCCGCGTCCCTGCTGCCGCGTGAATTTCCTGCCGCTTATTTCCGGTTGAGGTGCCAGTACAGCCCGCCCACGAAGAGACCGCCGCCCACGATGTTGCCGAGCGTGGCCGGAACCAGATTGCCGGCGAACAGTTCCGCCGCCGATACCGGTGCGCCGAGCAGCATGCCCAGCGGGATGAAGAACATGTTGGCGATGCAGTGTTCGTAGCCGATCACCACGAAGCACATGATCGGGAAAAACAGTCCCATCATACGTCCCGGCACGTCGTTGGCGCTCATTCCGAGCCATACGGCCAGACATACCAGCCAGTTGGCGCCCACGCCGCGCAGGAAAACCGTGCTCCACGGCAGCGATACCTTCGTCTGCGCAATATTGCAGGCCGCTTCCCGCCATATTTCCGACGACAGCACGCCGGGCAGAACCACCAGAAAATAGGTGAAGAAGAGCGCCCCTGCGAAATTTCCCAGCCACACGAGCGTCCAGTTGCGCGCTACTTTGCCCCAGCCGTACCGGCGGCCGAGCGCCCCCGGCATCAGCACGGCGTTGTTGCCCGTGAACAGCTCGGCTCCGGTGAATACCACCAGTATAAGCCCCAGCGGAAATACCGCGCCCGACAGCAGACGCTGGAATCCGGGCGCTTCGGCCGCTCCGGGAAATCCGAATCCCGCCATCAGCGAGAACAGGCCGCCTATGGCGATGTATGCGCCGGCCAGAAAAGCGAGTATGAGGGTCTTGCCGGCCGTATTTTGCAGTTTGTCCGCCGCGGAGCTTCCGGCCAGCGCGAGGACCTCTTTGGGGGTATTGATTCGGGTCATAAAATTCGGGTCGAAGCCGCAAAGGTAAAAAATCCTCCCGAAACGGCAAAAAAGCGGGGCGTGCTTCCCGGAAATCGTTTTTTCCGACTTTTCCCCTGCGTCTGAAAACGCATCTGCCCCCACCCGGCCGCGGCCGCCGGCTCTCGCCCGGCTGCAAACAGGCTCGTTTTCTCCCGACACCTCGTCGGGAGATTTTTTTCAGGCCGTCAGATCGGCGGAAAAGGGGCAAAAACGGGGTGTCGGTCCGGAAATCTTGTGCGCCGGCGTCAGATTTATCGCCCTAAAGTTGCTCAGATCGGAAATAAATCGTATTTTTGTTCGTTAAAAGACCGTAATTTCAAGAGACAAGATGCTAACTGAAGAAGAAAAGAATGCCGGTTTGGTAGGACGTATCATTCCTATCAATATCGAAGAGCAGATGAAGTCGGCGTACATCGACTACTCGATGTCGGTCATCGTGTCGCGTGCGCTGCCTGACGTGCGCGACGGCATGAAGCCCGTGCACCGCCGCATCCTCTACGATATGAGCGCGGAGCTTAACCTCTACTCCGACAAACCCACACGTAAGTCCGCCCGTATCGTCGGCGACGTGCTCGGTAAGTTCCACCCCCACGGCGATACGTCGGTCTACGACGCCATGGTGCGTCTGGCTCAGGACTGGTCGATGCGTTATCCGCTGGTCGACGGTCAGGGTAACTTCGGTTCTATGGACGGCGACTCGCCTGCGGCCATGCGTTACACCGAGGCCCGCATGAAGAAGATCACCGACGAGGTGATGGCCGACATCGACAAGGAGACCGTGGACTGGACGCTCAACTTCGACGATACGATTCCCGAACCCACGGTGCTTCCCACCAAGATTCCGCTGCTGATCGTCAACGGCGCGAGCGGTATCGCCGTCGGCATGGCCACCAACATGGCCCCGCACAACCTGAGCGAGGTCGTAGACGCCTGCTGCGCCTATATCGACAATCCCGAAATCACGGGCGAGGAGATGCTGCAGTATATCAAGGGTCCTGACTTCCCGACGGGAGGTATCATCTACGGCTACGAGGGTGTCCGCGAGGCGATGCTTACGGGCCGCGGCCGCGTTATGATGCGCGCCAAGACCGATATCGAGCATACTCCCAGCGGCCGCGAGTGCATCGTCATCACCGAGATTCCCTACATGATCAACAAGGCCGAGATGATCAAGAAGATCGCCGACATGATCAACGAGAAGAAGATCGAGGGCATCTCCTACATCAACGACGAATCGGACCGCAACGGCCTTCGCATCATCATCATTCTCAAACACGACGCCGTCGCCAGCGTCGTGCTGAACACGCTCTTCAAGAATACGCCGCTGCAGACTTCGTTTGCAGTGAACAATATCGCGCTGGTGAACGGCCGTCCCCAGATGCTGCCGATGCGCGATCTGGTCAAGCATTTCGTCGATCACCGCCACGACGTGGTGGTGCGCCGTGCGCGCTTCGACCTGAAGAAGGCCGAGGAACGCCTGCATATCGTGCAGGGTCTGCTGATCGCGCAGGACAACATCGACGAGATCGTGCACATCATCCGTTCGTCGCAGACGCCCGACGCCGCCAAGCAGACGATGATCGAGCGCTTCAACCTGAGCGACATTCAGGCTTCCGCCATTATCGAGATGCGCCTGCGCGCCCTGACCGGACTCGAATACGGCAAGCTGATCGCCGAGCGCGACGAACTTACCAAGCAGATCGCCTACCTCAAGGAGGTGCTCGAAAACGTCGGCATGCAGATGCAGATCATCAAGGACGAACTGCTCGAAATCAAGGAGAAATACGGCGACGAACGCCGCTCGGAGATCGTTTACTCTTCCGAGGAGTTCAACCCCGAAGACTTCTACGCCGACGACGACATGGTCATCACCATTTCGCACATGGGCTATATCAAGCGTACGCCGCTTGCCGAGTACCGCACGCAGAACCGCGGCGGCGTCGGCGCCAAGGGCAGCGCCACGCGCGACGAAGACTTCATCGAACATATCTACGTGGCCTCGATGCACAATACGATGCTCTTCTTCACGGAGAAGGGCCGCTGCTTCTGGCTCAAGGTGTACGAGATTCCGGAAGGCGCCCGCTCTTCGAAGGGCCGTGCCATCCAGAACGTCATCCAGATCGAACCCGACGACAAGGTCCGCGCCTACATCAACGTCAAGCGTCTGAACGACGAGGAGTATGTCAACAACAACTTCATCATCATGTGTACCAAGGACGGTACGATCAAGAAGACCAAACTCGAAGCCTACTCGCGTCCGCGTCAGAACGGCGTGAACGCCATCGTCATCCGCGAGGGCGACCAGCTGATCGAGGCCAAGCTCACCAGCGGTCAGGCCGAGGTGATGATCGCGGCCCGCGACGGCAAGGCCATCCGCTTCAACGAGAGCACGGTGCGTCCTATCGGACGTGTCGGTGCGGGTGTCCGCGGCATCTCGATCGAGGAGAGCGACGAAGTGGTCGGCATGATATGTGTCGAACCCGATTCGAAGCAGGACGTACTGGTGCTGAGTGAGAACGGTTACGGCAAACGTACCGATCTGGACGAATACCGCATCACCAACCGCGGCGGCAAGGGTGTGAAGACGATCAATGTAACGGAGAAAACCGGCAAACTTATCTCCATTCAGGCCGTTACGGACGACAACGACCTGATGATTATCAACCGTTCGGGACTTACCATACGTACGGCAGTGTCGCAGATCCGCCTTGCGGGCCGCGCGACGCAGGGCGTGCGTATCATCAACCTGCGCGAGGGCGACGCCATTGCTTCGGTGATGGCCGTACCGGCGGCGGGCGATGAAGACGAAGAAGTACAATCCGCAGAGGTCGCTGCAACCGGGAATGACGCCACTCCCGAAGCGGACCGTCCGGCGGAGGAGTAACGAAGAAATGACTTTAAAGCATTAAAATTCAATCTGTTATGAAAAAAGTATTTTTGACGGTCCTTGCGGTGATGCTCGTAGCAGTTCCTGCCGTTCAGGCCCAGAAAGTCAACAAGTCGGCGCTTGTATCCAAGATCGAGAAGAGCGACGCCGACATCGCCGATGCGAAGAAGGGCGCCAAGGCTGCGACGTGGATCAACCGCGGCAAAGCCTTCTACGAAGCGGCTATCGAACCGACGAAGAACCTTTTCGTCAATATGGACGCCGCGATGCTCAAGCTGGCCGTCGGCGAACCCGCCTCGACCGAATCGGTGACGCTCGTCAACGTTCCCTACGAGGCTTGGGTCTATCCTTGGTTCACGGCATATATCAAGGACGGCAAGATCGCGACTTGGAGCCAGACGCAGTGGGTGATTGAAGACGCTCCCGCCAAGGCTATCGAAGCCTACAACAAGGCTTATGAAATGGACCCCAAAACGGCCGAAAAGGTCAAGGAGGGGCTGAAGCAGATCAGCGATTTCTGTTCGCAGGTAGGTAACACGGGTATCGACACCGGCAATTACGCCGATGCCGCCGACGCCTATGCACTGGCTTTCGAAGCCCAGTCCAGCCCCGCTCACGGCAATCCCGAACCCGCGCTGCTCTACTATGCGGGTTATCTGCGCACGGTGGACGGCGCTGCGAACCCTGCATCGTACGTCATCGGTGCCGATTACCTGAACAAGGCGCTCGATCTGGGCTATAACGACGAGGAAGGCAATATCTACTACTACCTTTTCCACTGCTACTACGGCCAGAAGGACGCCGACAAGGCCAATGTTCTGAAAGCCAAGGATGCGCTGGTCGCCGGTATCAAGAAGTTCCCGAAGAACGAGCGTATTCTCGACGGTCTGGTGCAGCTCTACACCAATCCTGAGGATTCGGTGGGCGACCCCGCCGACTTGGTGGCGCTGATCGACGCGGCTATCGAGAGCAATCCGGAGAATGTGGATCTTTGGTTCGGCCGCGGCCGTATCTTCTTTGCGCTGAAGCAGTACGACGAAAGCATCGCATCGTTCCAAAAGGTCGTCGAACTGAAACCCGAACTCTTCGAAGGCAATTATTATCTGGGCGTGTTCTACACGATCAAGGCCGACGAGATGAACAAGGTGATGAACGAGAAGCAGTACAGCAGTCAGGCCGCTTACGATGCCGACCTGAAAGCCGCCAATGCGGTCTATATGGAGGCTATTCCGTGGTTCGAGAAGGCCCACGAGCTGAAAGCCGACGACTTCAATACGCTCGACATGCTCAAGCAGCTCTGCTTCCGTCTGCGCGACGAACCCGGCATTCAGGAGAAGTACGACAAATACTTCCCGCTCTGGAAAGCCGCCAAGGGCGAATAACCGCCGCATAACGGGCGGGACAGCCCTCCGGCAATATAGAACCACCCGGCTCCTGCGAGCCGGGTGGTTTTTGTTTGCGCTCTTTTGTCCGGCGCTTTATCCGATGCTATGTCCGGTGCGCACTCCGAATAAGGAATAGTCCCCGAACTTAATTCGGGGGCTATTCCTTCTCCAGCTCCATCTGCCGCAGTATTCCCCGGCGGTCGAGGATAAAACGCTTCATCAGCTGGAAGTGGGAGGTCTCCTCCAGCTCGGTCGGTTCCAGCCCGCGGTCCGTGATTTCGTATATCTCGGCGTCGGGGTAGGACATGACGATCGGCGAGTGGGTGCTGATGATGAACTGCGACCCCTGCTCGGCCAGCTGCTTCATCCGGCACAGCATGTACATCTGGCGCGAGGGCGACAGTGCGGCTTCCGGCTCGTCGAAAATATAAAGTCCGTGTCCGAAGAGCCGGTGTCCGAGCAGTGCCAGAAAACTTTCGCCGTGCGACTGCTGGTGCAGCGACTTGTCGCCGTAATATTTCAGTACGCCGTCAGCGACGTTTTCGATTTCCGTCGCCACGTTGTAGAAACTTTCCGCCCGCAGGAAATAGCCGTCGCGCGGCTGGAGACCGCGTCCCAGAACGATATGTTCGTAAAGGCCCGAATGGCTGGCGCGCGTCGCGAACCGGAAGTTCTTGGACCCTCCTTCGGGATTGAATCCCGCCTTGACGGCTATGGCTTCGAGCAGCGTCGATTTTCCCATGCCGTTCTCGCCCATGATGAACGTCACGGGCCTGCGGAATTCCAGCCGCCGGAAGTTGGCCAGCGCCGGAACGGTGTACGGATAGGTCTGCGGCGTTTCGTCCTCCTCTTTCAGGCGGACGTATTTGATGTAGAGCGAATCAGGAGTCAGTTCCATGGCGGTCAGACTGTCGCTTTCACATAGATCGACCGCAGGCGGTGCGTCATGAAGTATTGGAGCACCCCGCGCAGGAACATGTAGAGCGTGAACGCCAGCCAGAGCGCGTTGTTGCCGATTATCGCGTAGCCGACGTAGAAGATGCCGAAGTAGGCCGCCGTGGCCCAGAACATCGAGTTGCGCATGACGCGCGTCTCGGTCGCTCCGACCATGATGCCGTCCATGATGAAGGGCATGGCGCTGGCGACCGGAATCAGGATGATCCATACGATATACTCTCCCGCCAGCTCCACGATCGTCGCGGCATTGGGCACCGTGCTGTCCACGAACAGCCCCACCAGTTCGCGCCACCAGCCGATATAGATGCCGACGAACAGCACCGACACGGCCGTGCCCCACGCGATGCAGCGGCGCAGGCAGTCGCGCAGCGCCCCTTCGTCGCGCGCGCCGATGAATCGGCCCGTCAGGGCTTCGGCGGCGTATGCGAATCCGTCGTTCATGTACGAGAAGAGCGTAAACAACTGCAGCAGCAGCGTGTTGACGGCCAGCAGCGCCGGTTCGTCCATGCGGGCCGACGCCCCCGTGAAGAAGGTGTAGACGGCCACGATGCAGAACGTGCGCAGCATGATGTCGCGGTTTACGATGAAGAAGGTCCTGAGCGGTTTCAGGTTCACCACCTCCGCCCAGTCGATTCCGGTCAGTATCCTGCGGTAGCATGCGAAGAGCAGCAGGGCGGAGAGGGCCACGCCCGTCCACTGCGCGATTACCGAGGCGTAGGCGATGCCGACGATCCCCATGTCCAGTCCGAATGCGAACCAGAGGCTGCACAGCACATGGGCCACGTTGACCGTGATGGCCGTGAACATCGGTATCAGCGCGTTCTGCATTCCCGTAAACCAGCCGTTGAAGCCGAACAGCAGAATCCCCGCCGGCACGGCCCAGATGCGGGCGTAGAAGTACTCGCGCGTCATGTCGTTGCCGTTGAGTCCCCACAGGGCCAGCTCGCCCAGCGGGTATTGCAGCAGCAACATCAGCAGGCCCATTCCTCCGGCCACGAGCAGCGCCCGGACCAGCATGTTGGTGCATTCGCGGAAGTTGCCCGCGCCGAACGCCTGCGCCGTCAGTCCGCTGGTCCCCATGCGCACAAACGAGCAGTTCCAGTAGATGAAGTTGAAGATCGACACGCCGATGGCCAGCGCGCCGATCGTCGCGGCCGTGTCCGAACCCCAGTGCCCGGCGATCGCCGTCGAGACGATGCCCATGAGCGGCACGGTGATGTTCGAGACGATATTGGGGAGCGCAATGCGCAGTATTTCACGGTTCATGTTCATGGAAAGCGACGGGGGAAATACCCGGCAAACGGCGCCGGGCGTTGTTTATGGATGCAAAGATAACGCAAAAGCGGCGAATTTGTAACGGCCTGCGGCTTTTATCTCCGAATCGGGCACGCAATATGCTTTTATCCGGAAAATTCGATTAACTTTGCCGCGTAAACATTCAAACTGATTATGAAAGACTTTAAAAACGACTCGACCTCGGTGCTTACGCGTTTCGGACGCGACAAGCGTCAGCGTACCGTGACCGCTACGGCGGAGCGTGTCGAGCGTCGCCCGCGTTTGCAGCGTGATGCTGCCGATTCGGAGCAGCCGTCCGATGACCGCAAGCCCGTCAAGCGGGCGTCGTACAACCCCCACTTTACGGAGGACAACCGTCCTGCATTCGACAAACCGCGCCGCAGTTTCGGCGACGAACGGCAGGGCGATCGCGCCCGTTCGGACGAACGTTACCGCGACGGCGACAAACCGCGCCGCTCGTTCGGCGATAAGCCCCGCGGCGAAAAAACCGCCTACGGCGACAACCGGGGTCCCAAGAAATTCGGCGACCGCAAGTTCGGCGACAAACCCTACGGAGAGCGCAAATCCGGCGACAAGCCCGCCGGCGACCGTCGGTTCACGGACAAAAAGTCCGGTGATCGTAGGTTCGGCGACAAACCCTATAAGCCCGGATTCCGGAAGCACGACGACAAGCCGGCTTCCTATCCGAAGTTCACACCCGAAAAGCAGATCGGCGAAATGCGCCTGAACCGCTTTCTGGCCCAGTCGGGACTCTGCTCGCGCCGCGAGGCCGACGATTTCATCACGGCGGGTCTGGTGACCGTCAACGGTCAGATCGTCACCCAGCTGGGCACCAAGGTGCTGCCCACCGACGAGGTGAAATTCAACGACAGCCGTGTGCAGGGCGAAAAGAAGGTCTATCTTGTGCTCAACAAGCCCAAGGGCTATGTGACTTCGCTCGACGATCCGCATGCGGGCAAAACCGTCATGGAGCTGGTGCAGGGCGCCTGCACGGAACGCATCTACCCGGTGGGGCGTCTCGACAAGAACAGCCTCGGACTGCTGCTGTTCACCAACGACGGCGATTTGACCAAGCAGCTCACGCATCCGGCCTTCCGGAAGAAGAAAATCTATCAGGTGTCGCTCGACAAACCCCTGACGCGCGCCGACATGGACCGCATCGCCGAGGGCATTACGCTCGAAGACGGTGAGATTTTCGCCGACGAGATCTCCTATGTCAAGGACAACAAGCAGGAGGTCGGCATCGAGATCCATTCGGGCCGCAACCGCATCGTGCGCCGTATTTTCGAGTTCCTCGGCTATACCGTCACCAAGCTCGACCGCGTCTACTATGCGGGTCTGACGAAAAAGAACCTCAAGCGCGGTGCATGGCGTTTCCTCTCCCGCGAGGAGGTCGAACGGCTCAAGTCCGGCCAGTACGAATAACGGAAAAGGGTGATTCGCAAGAATCACCCTTTTTCATTCAATGCGTGTCCCGGTACCAGCTCGTCTGCTTGTTCTCCTCGACGTATTTGTCCGACGGTTCGCTGAACGACACTCCCGAATAGTAGGCGACGGGGTTCATCCGGCCGTTGTACGCCGAGTAGAATCCCGGTGTGCTGAGCCGTGCGGCTTTGGGAAACGCCTTGTCCAGCTGCGCTTTGAAATCCTCTTTCAGCCCCGCGTCGCCGCAGGCCAGTTCGACCCAGTGGCCCAGATCGTAGAATATGTGCGAAGACATTCCCTCGTAGCTTTGCAGCTCCTCGGCATAAGACTTTTTCGACGCTGCGTTGATGCGCCGCATGACCTCCTTCATGCCCTCCATTTCAGACATCACGGCCAGCGAAATGCAGCCCGATTGGGTCGTCGCGTCGTTCATGTAGAAGTTCCAGAACGCTTCGCACACCTTTGTCAGATCGCGGGTTTTGCCGCCGTCGGTGAAGAACCACGGCATCGCCCGCTCGTAGGGGAATCCCTCTCCCATGATTTCGCAGGGCGCGGCAATCACGTAGTCCGTGCATTCGCGCAGGTCGTAAAGCGTCTCGATATTGGCCATGAAGCAGGCGTCGAAAAGCAGGTAGTCGGTCCTGTAATTCTGGGCCTTGACCGCCGCCGCGAAGTCCGTAATGTCGATCGACCGCCCCGTGTCGCCGAACGAACGGGTCGTCAGCGCCCCCGGCGCCGGGGTCCATAAATCCTCCAGCTCCTTCGACATCCGGGCCGAGTAGCTGAGCGCTCCCTGATTCGCGGGCACCCACGCCTTGCCGTGACAGCCGACGATGATCCCGTAATGCTGCGCCGGGGCGAGCGCCTCCACGTCGGCCAGCATGCGCTGTATGCATGCGGGATCGGCCGCCGCGAAATCGTCGTAGGTTTTCAGCAGCGCGAATGCGGCCGCCTGCTTTTCGGCGTTGAAATACGCCTCGTACATTTCGGCCTGCGAGTGCGCATTGGGCTGATAGCAGACCAATACGCGGCCGTCGCCCGGAACGTTCGCATCGACGGCTTTCAGGACGCCGTCGATATTCTGCTTGTAGAATTTCAGCAAATCCCGTCCCGGCATGTAGAGCAGCATGGTCTGCGTCGCCGTCGCCGGACTCTGCGACACGGTGACGCTGCACTGCGCGCCTCCTGCGTTCAGAGTCAGCGCGACCGTCCCCAGCTTGACGCGGCTGCGGCCCGGATTCCCGTCCGACGCCGTCACCGTTACCGTCGTCTCGCCCCGGCCCCCTGCGGTGGGGGAGATGCCGAATCCGCTGCCCGTGGTGGTCAGCGTCCACGGTCCGGTCGCCGTCACGGTGAACGCCGCTGCCGATCCGGCCGTGCTGCGCAGCACCGCTTCTTCCTGCGAGCTCGTTATTTCCGCCGGCTCCCGCTCCTTTTCGCAGCCGGCGAAAACCGCCAGCGCCAGCAGCAGGGCGAACGTGCGCCGGATTATTTGTACGTACGGGGTTTGAGGTTGTTGAACTGCCATGTGCGGTCGCGTTTATAGGTATAACCTTCGGGTTTGTTCCAGTATATGCGTCCGAAGTCGTAGTAGAGTCCCTTGCGCTTCTTGCCCTCCACCGTGTAGGGTACGGTCAGCGGGATGAACTCCACCGTTCGGCTGATGATGCGGCTCTTGTCGTACGAAAGCCCTTCGGTGGCCATCACGTCGAGCGCGTGGTCGAACATCAGGATATGGCGCGGCGTTTTCTGCGTCAGCGCGTCTCCCGACTCCCGGATCGCCCGGATGACGCCCTGCATCCGGTTGTAGTACATCTTTTCCTGCAGTTTGTTGCCCAGCGCGCCGTGGGCGTAGGCCATCAGATTGAGGATCTTGGGGCTGAACGGATCGCGGGCCAGCGCATCTTCGCCCGTGTAGAGCATCGCTTCGAGCGTCTCGACGGCCGGTTTGTCGGGATCGAGTCCCGAAGCCATCAACAGCAGCTTGTCCAGATCGGGATTCGAGTCCAGCGGTTTGTAGCTCTCCTGATAGGCGTAGCCGTAATAGAGGTAGTGGTAATCCTCGTCGGTCAGCGTTTCGTCGCCGGCGTTGTAGCGCATCATCAGCGACGGATAGTAGAACGGCGACTCGGCGTCCATCGTCTTGTTCTGAATATCCTCCTCGTCGGGAACCTTCGCCGCGGCCAGCGCCGGAAGCAGAAGCAGTAACAGCAGTAAGTTTTTCATATCCGTGTTTTAGTCCGTATTTTAGACACTAACGCGGAATCAGCGCAAATCGTATTCCGCAATCAGCCGGCTGAACTTTTCGCGCAGTGCCTGTGAACCCTCGACCAGCGGCAGCCGCATCGTGGGGCCGATTTTGCCCATCACCGAGAGCGCGCATTTCGCACCCACGGGATTCCCCTCCTCGAAGAGCGCGTGCACCGCTTCGTCGAGCGCCCTGTACTCCTCTTCGGCGCGGTCGAAATCGCCCTGCTTGGCATGACCGACGCACTGCATGAAACGTTTGGGAAATACGTTCGCCGCCACCGAAATCACGCCTTCGCCGCCGCGGCGCATCAGGTCGAGCGTCATGCCGTCGTCGCCCGACAGCACCAGAAACCCTTCGGGGCGGTTGTCGAGGATGCGCTGCATCTGCTCGATGTCGCCCGACGCCTCCTTGATGCCGATGACGTTCTTCATGTCGCGCGCCAGCCGCAGCGTGGTCTCGGCGGTCATGTTGACGCCCGAGCGGCCCGGGATGTTGTAGAGGATCACCGGCAGGGGCGAATGCTCCGAGACGGTGCGGAAATGCTGATAGAGACCCTCCTGCGAAGGTTTGTTGTAATAGGGCGTCACGCTCAGGATGGCGTCCGCGCCCCGCAGGTCGAATTCGCGCAGCTGGTCCAGCACCTCCGACGTCGAGTTTCCGCCGCAGCCCATCACCAGCGGCACGCGGCCTGCGATATGGTTGGTGATGAACATGGCGATCACCGCGCGTTCGGGCATGTAGAGCGTCGGGGTCTCGGCCGTGGTGCCGAGCGCCACGATGTAATCCACGCCGCCCTCTATTACGTAGTCTATCATGCGCGCCAATGCCTGATAATCGACGCGTCCGTCCGATGTGAAGGGGGTTATCATCGCGACCCCCACGCCTGTCAGTTTCTCTCTTATCATCGTATTCCGGTTTTGTTCGTAGTTTCTTTTTCGACGGCTGTCTTCCGCGATCCGGCGCTTACGCCGTTCCCGCCGCCGCGTTTCCTCTTCTGCTGTTGTGTTTCCTGCTTCCGTTTCCGCCTGCGTTTTAGCCTTCTTTCTGCATTGCGTTTCCTGCCTTCACTGCCGTATTTCCATTTCCGCCGCCGCGGCTTCTTCTGTTCCCGCCGTTGTCGTCTCTTCCGTTCCCGCTGCCGTTTCTTCGTACCGGCGGGGACGGCCTATCCGGTTGCGCCTGCCGCTAA
>OLWL01000711.1_pt1 | contig 21363 bp, 16 predicted proteins | sample 1674151 | NCBI WGS metagenome assembly OLWL01 (sample SAMEA103958148, study PRJEB25191) | human gut metagenome
GCCGAGCTTTTCAGATTTTGGGTGTTTCCCGACTGCACATTTCTTGACATTTCCAGCGGTGCGTTTTTGGAGAGGTCCTATTGTTTTCGGCAGCGCACAATATGCACCAAATTGCGTTGCCCCTTGGCGTTTGCCGGGTTAATAAAACCTCATTGTAAATTATCCTAAAATGTGTTATCTTCTTCACGGAAATACACACGCGAAATTCTGTATTTTTCACGCAAAGGGGCTTTTTATGAGCAAGATCCAATGCTGGTGCCGTGCTAACGCTATGCTGGTCATTTCACTGCTGGCCGCAGTTGTGACGGCATTCCTTGTCCCTCCCGATAGGGACTACTTAGGTTATTATGACCTCAAGACACTTGCTTGCCTATTTTGTGTGCTGGCAGTGGTGGGTGCTTTGCGGGATCTGCATATCTTTTCCGCTCTTTCCCAGCGGATGGTACACACCTTTTCCACTGTCCGGGGCGTGTGTACGGCGCTGGTGGTTATCACCATGTTCGGCTCTATGCTCCTGACCAATGATACCGCCTTGTTGACTTTTCTGCCACTGGGCTGGTTTGTTCTTTCCTCCACTGGGCAGGAAAAGCACACGGCGCTCCTGTTCATTCTGCAAAACTGTGCCGCCAACCTCTGCGGCATGATCACGCCCTTCGGCAATCCGCAGAATCTTTATCTTTTCAGCTATTACGATCTTTCCACGAAAACGTTCTTTTCGGCAATGCTGCCGCCCTTCATCCTGTCTACCGTCCTCATTCTCCTGTGCTGCCTGGCGTTTCCCAAGGACCGGCTTTCCGTGCCGGAAGCGCAGGCCGCGGTAGACTCACGCCGAGCCGTTATCTATGGTGGGCTATTCTGTTTAGCCGTTGCCATGGTGCTGCGGCTGGTACCCTATGTCCTTGGCTTGACGGTCATTGTTCTGGCGCTCTGGTTTCTGGACCGGCACGCACTAAAAACCGTGGACTGGGGACTGCTGGCCACCTTCGCCGCGTTCTTCACCTTTTCCGGCAACCTTGCTCGAATGGAAGCTGTCCACATACTGTTCGCTCGCCTTTTGTCCCACGGGACCATGCTGGTCTCCGCGCTTACCTGCCAGATCATCAGCAATGTTCCCGCTGCCATTCTGCTCAGCCGCTTCACGCAGGATGCCTGCGGGCTTCTAGTTGGCGTCAATGTGGGCGGTGCAGGAACGCTGGTAGCTTCTCTGGCAAGCCTTATTACGTTTCGGGAATATACGCGCCGCGTTCCTAATGGCGGGAAGCGTTTTCTTTTCCTTTTTTCTGAGATCAGCTTTGCCTTTTTGACGATTCTTTTGGCTGCCATGTCCGTTGTGATGGGATAAGCCGTTTCCAACAGAATGCGCTTTGTTCTGGAATTTTTCAGAGGTGATAGTTACCGCGGAATGCTTTATGGCTTATCACTGTCGCAATACATATCTATACTCGGAATCGTAGTTGGGGCGGTCATTGTTTCGGCAAGCAGGAGATATACAAATTCTGCCGATTATAACTGACGAACACAAGGGACAGGCTCGTGCCTGTCCCTTGGTGTATATCTTATTCCGACTCCATTATGCAAAAGCTGCCTTAAACAAATTTGCATAAAAATTTTCGCGTGCGGTATTCTGAGCATTTCCGTTATTCATCAGAAGGATGCGGGCGTCTGCCTCCGGCTCGCGCGGATCGCCATGCCGGCCGCAAAGCCGATGACCGCGGGCAGCAGCCAGCCAAGGTTTTTGTCGAACAGGGGAAGATGCGCGGCGGCGAAGGCAATGGGCGCGTCCAGATGGAGCGCGGCCTGCACCGGCGCGGGCAGCGTTTTCATGCAGTCGAAAATGGCGGCGGCCCATGTGCCGATCATGGTCGCGATATAAACGGTGCGGTCATGCGCGAAGAATTTGCCGAGGAAGGCGAGAAGAATAAGCACGATCGCCGGGGGATAGATGAGCATGAGCATGGGAATGGAGTATTCAATGATGGCGCTCAGCCCGATGTTCGACACGGCAAAGGAAAACACCGTGAAGAGGATCGCCCAGCTGCGGTAGGAGATCTTCCCGTTCGTCATCTTGGAAAAGGTCTCCGCGCAGGCGGTGACCAGACCGATGGAGGTCTTGAGGCAGGCAAAGGTGATGGTGAAGGCAAGAATAAACAGTCCCACGCCGCCGAGGTAATGTCCGGCGATCTGCGTGAGGGCGATGCCGCCGTTTTCAGACAGCTCGAAGAGCCCTCTCGACTGCGCGCCGACCACGATGGACACCACATAGATCAGCGCCATCAGCGCGCCGGTGAGCAGACCGGAGGAGAGTACGTCCTCGGCGATGGCGTCGTCATTGTCCACACCCATGCGGCGGATGACGTCGATGACCACGATGCCGAAGGCAAGGCCGGCAATGGCGTCCATCGTGCCGTAACCCTCAATGAGCGCGGGGAAGAACGCGTCGCTCCGATAGGCCTCCACCGGCTCGACCGCGGAGACCGCCGCGCCGGGCGCGAGCAGCGCCGCGAGCATCAGCACGGCAAAGAAGAACAGGAAGAGCGGATTGATGATCTTGCCGATCCAGACGGTGATCTTACCGGGACGCAGAGAGAAGAAGAGCACGAAGGCGAAGAACACCGCCGAAAAGAGGAGCAGATACAGCTGCTCCGGCGAATCCGCGCCCAGCAGGGGCGTGATACCGGTCGTGAAGGAAACGGTGGCGCATCTCGGGATGGCGAAGAGCGGGCCGATGGTCAGGTAGAGCAGGCAGGTGAAGAAAATGCCGTAGCCCTTGCCGACCTTGCCGGAGAGCGTCTGAAGTCCGTCGGAGTGCGTGACGCCGATGGCGGCGACGCCGAGGATGGGGATGCCGACCGCCGTGATGATAAAGCCGATGATCGCCGGCAAGGTATTCTGCCCCGCCATTTGGCCGAGATGGACGGGGAAGATCAGGTTTCCGGCCCCGAAGAACATTCCGAACAGTGTTCCGGCAACAAGAATTTTCTGCCGGAGCGTTAATTTTTTGGTTGTCATGGAAAATCAACTCCTTTGTGCCGAGAATCTTACACCCTGCACTTGAAAAAGAGAAACGACCGGTTATAATAGTTATATTACAAATTGAAATACCCTGATGGACAGGAGGCGGCAGACCCGTGGACAGCAAGAAGATTGAGATATTGATGACGGCAGTCAACCTCGGCAGCTTTTCCAAAGCGTCGGAGGTGGTGGGCTATACCCAGTCGGGGCTGACGCACCTGATCAACGGGCTGGAGCGCGAGATCGGCATGACGCTCATCCGGCGCGACCACAGCGGCATCGCGCTGACCGAGGACGGAGAAGCGCTGCTGCCCGCCATACGGGAATATCTCAGCGCGACGGCAAGGCTGGAGAATCAGATCGAGGCCATCACGAAAAAGCGGACGGCGACGATCCGCATTGCCGCGTACGCAAGCGTTGCGATGCACTGGATGCCGGAGATCCTTTACCGCTTCCGGCGGGTGTGCCCGGACACGGATGTCGACCTGCGCATGGTGGACCATGAGCTTGAGCCGTTCGAGCTGCTGGAGGCGGGGCGCACCGACGTCATCTTTGCCGCACGGCAGAGCCGCGTCAACTGCGATTGGACGCCGCTGTATTACGACGCGATGTATGCCATCCTGCCGGAGGATTATCCGGTCGGCGGGAGAGAGAGCTTTCCCATCGAGGAATTCGACGGGAAGGAGTTCCTGATGCCCTACGGGCGGTTCGACATTGATGTGAATGCCGCGCTCAGCTCGAAAAAGGTGAGGCCGAGGGTCCGCCCCTGCCATGTGGACGATGAAACGGTGATCCGCATGGTCAGCAAGGGACTCGGCATCACCATGATGACGGAGATCATGATGCGGGGGAGAACGCAGGGTGTGCGGACGCTGCCGGTCAGCCCGAAGGCGGGACGCGAGCTGGGGATGGGAATGCACCTGAGCCGGAATACGCCGGAGGAGATATTGCGCCTGCGCGCGTGTGTGCTCGACTTTACCGGCGGCTTATCGTAGATTTTACAGAAAAGATATAGAAATCCATTCCTTTCAATGATATAACAGGAAAACGTACCAAACAGAAAGAAGAAACGAAGGAGAAATCTACATGGGCACTTCGATCAATTTCAACGAGAAAAAGGGCTTCATCTGCGATATGGATGGCGTCATCTACCACGGCAACCGCATCCTGCCGGGCGTGGCGGAGTTCATCCAATGGCTGCATGAGGAGAACAAGGAATATCTCTTTCTCACGAACAACAGCGGCTACACGCCGCGCGAGCTGAACCAGAAGCTCGCGCGCATGGGCCTCGATGTGCCGGAGGAGCACTTTTATACGAGCGCGCTCGCCACGGCGGCCTTCCTGCGGGAGCAGGCACCCGGCTGCTCGGTGTTTGCCATCGGCGAGGCGGGACTGCTCAACGCCCTCTACGACGCGGGCATCACGATGAACGATGTGAACCCCGACTATGTCGTCGTGGGCGAGGGACGCTCCTATTCGCTCGATACGCTGACGAAGGCGACGAACCTCGTCTGGAAGGGCGCAAAGCTCATCGGCGCGAACTCCGACGTTTCCGGCCCCATCGAAAACGGCATCGCGCCCGCCTGCCGCGCACTCATCGCGCCCATCGAGATGGCGACGGGCAAGCAGGCGTATTTCTGCGGCAAGCCGAATCCGCTGATGATGCGAACGGGACTGAAAATGCTGAACTGCCACTCCGCCGAGGCGGTGATGGTCGGCGACCGCATGGATACCGACGTTATTTCCGGCATGGAAAGCGGTATGTCCACGGTGCTGGTGCTCTCCGGCGTCTCGACGCGCGAGACGCTCCGCACCTACGCTTACCGTCCGAGCATCGTGCTCGACGGCGTGGGCGACATCGCAGCCATGGCCCGCGAGGAGAAAAAATGAAAGCGCGAGCCCCACAGACGGTCATAAAGCCGGACTACCGGCAGTTTCACCTGCGTAAGCTCAACACGCCGGAATTTTCGCACATCAAGCTGCTGCTCTTTTGGCCGGTTTTCGGGCTGGCGTTTCTGGCGCTGGAGCGCTTCCGCCCCCATGCGGCCTATCATGTGATGCACTGCGCTCTGGACGATGCGATCCCGTTCAGCGAATGGGCGCTGATCCCGTATCTTCTCTGGTTCGTCTATCTGATCGGCGCGCTGGCGTATACCTTTTTTCAGGATGTGCCCGCCTTCCGGCGGATGATGCGGTTCGTCATCGTCACCTATACGGCCGCGACCGTCGTTTATTTCATCTACCCGACGCAGCAGCTGCTGCGGCCCGAGGCGTTTGCACATGACAATGCGCTCACGCGGGCGGTCGCGTGGTTTTATACCTTTGACACAAACACGAACGTCTGCCCGTCGCTCCACGTCATTGGCTCCGCCGCGGCGCTGTTCGCGCTGCGGGACGGCCCGCGGCTCCGGAAACGGGCGTGGTGGCAGGCGGCGTCCGTGCTTCTGGCGCTGTGCATCAGCCTTTCCACGGTTTTCATGAAGCAGCACTCGATCCTCGATGTGCTGTGCGCGCTGCCGGTGTGCGCGCTGGGATGGTGGCTGTGCTACGGACGGCCGGGGCGGCACGGCTGAGATCACAGGAGAGGGGGACCCGTCATGGGAGACAATTATTTTTTGCTGACGAATCTGCTCTCGGAGGATGAGCGCAAGGTGATCACCGGTATTGCCGCGCACATCGAACGGGGCGAGAAGCGCGTGGGCATCCAGCAGATCGCAAATGAAAACTTTCTGTCCACGACCAGCATCGTCAAAATGTGCAAGCGGCTGGGCTTTGACGGCTACAGCGAGCTCTATTACCACCTCAGCCGCCAGCTTGCCTCTTCGGGGGACCGAAAGGCGGAAAACCTCAAGAGCCTGATCGACAATTACGACGATGCGCTGGTCGAGCGTTTCTGCGCGCTGCTCCGGGAGCGCCGCAGCGGAAAGATGTTCACGACCGGCGAGGGCTTTTCCAACATTGTGGGGACCTATATCACGCAGCGCCTGTCGATCTGCGGCTTTATGGCGTTCAACAATGTGCATTTTTACGATTATATGCTCTTTCAGGAAGCGCACCGCGGCGCGGTGAATGACGAGGCGGCGGTCATGTTCGCCGTCAGCCAGAGCGGCGAGACGGAGCCGGTCCTCAACGACGTGCGCCACGCAAAGCAGCACGGACATAAGATCGTGGCCTTCACCCGGCGCGGCGACTCCAAGCTCGCGCAGCTTTCCGACCTTGTATTCGTGCTCGACGGGACAAAGCAGACGCTCGCCGGCAGCCTGCCGAATCCCTTCTTCGGGCACGTCATTCTGGTGTTCGAGGATCTGATGGCGCGCTATTTTGAGCGAAAGGAGAGCGTCTAATCGGTACTTTTTTTACTCAACCGGAAAAATTTTTCCTCCGCGGCTGTGCTATACTCAAAATGCGGTGCGGCGGAAAACGCCGTTTTCCGCGATCATCGGCTCCGACGGGGCATCCGGCGGAGAAACGCAAACGATACATTATGGAGGAAAGCACAATGAAAAGAAGTCTTGCACTTTTGCTCACGCTGGTCATGAGCCTCGGCCTGCTGGCCGGCTGCGGCAGCAAGGACACCACCGCTGACGAACCCCAGCAGGATGGCGAGAGCGGCGCGAAGCAGATCGAAACGCTGAAGGTGGCGTTCGTTCCGTCCCGCGAGCCGCAGGAGATCATCACCGCGACCGAGCCCCTCAAGCAGCTGCTCAAGGACGAGCTTGCCAAGGAGGGCTATGAGGTCGGCGAGGTCGAGATCACCGTCGGCACCACCTACGAAGCCGTCGGCGAGGGTCTTGAGGCCGGTACCATCGACGTCGGTCTGATCCCGGGCGGCACCTATGTTCTCTATGACGACGGCGCCGAGGTCATCCTGACCGCGACCCGCAACGGTCTGAGCAAGGATTCCGACAACGCCAAGGACTGGAACGACGGTCAGCCCACCGAGGCGTCCGAGAAGCAGGCGGTCTCCTACCGCGCGCTCATCATCGCCGGTCCCTCCGATAAGGGTCAGGAGCTGGCTGCCAAGGTCAACGGCGGCGAGGAGCTGACCTGGGAGGACCTTGACAGCGCCAACTGGAGCATCATGGGAACCTCCTCTCCCGCGGGCTACATCTATCCCGCCCTGTGGCTGCAGGATCACTACGGCAAGGGCATCTCTGACCTGAGCAGCGCCGTGCAGTCCGATTCCTACGCCAGCGCCTTCGCGCGTCTTGCCTCCGGTCAGGTCGACGTGCTTGTGACCTATGCCGACGCCCGCCGCGATTATGCCGAGCGCTGGAACACCGAGTTCAACCGCGAGGCCTCCATCTGGGAGGAGACCAACGTCATCGGCGTCACCGCCCCCATCTACAACGACACCATCTCCGTGAGCAAGAACTCCGAGATCATGGACGACGCGCTGATCGCCGCCCTGCAGAACGCCTTCATCAACATCGGCAACACCGACGAGGGCAAGCAGGTCATCGCCATCTACAGCCACAACGGCTACCAGAAGGCGCAGTCCTCCGACTATGACAACGAGCGCGCCGCGCAGAAGCTCATTCAGGAGCTGACCGCCGCGAACTAAGCCAGAACTTTCCCAAACGCGGGGAGGATACGCACAGGCAAGAACCTTCCGCTGTGCCGTCCTCCCCGCGTTTCATATCAGGAAGAAGAGGAAACCGTATGATCGTATTTGACCATGTATCCAAGGTATATCCCAACGGCACCGTGGGCCTGGACGATGTGAACCTGACCATTCAGGACGGCGAGTTCGTCGCCATCATCGGCCGCTCCGGCGCGGGCAAGTCCACGCTGCTGCGGGCGGTGAACCGCATGCACCGGATCACCTCCGGCACGCTGACGGTGAACGGCACGGATGTGAGCACCCTTTCCGGCAAGGCGCTGCGGCAGTTCCGCCGGGGCATCGGCATGGTGTTCCAGTCGTTCAATCTGGTCACGCGCACGACTGTGATCAAGAATGTGCTCTCCGCCTGCGTGCCGGATATGCCCTTCTGGCGTGTGCTGCTGGGCGCGTTCCGCAAAGAGGACAAGCTCAAGGCGCTCGAGTCGCTGGACAAGGTGGGCATTCTCGATAAGGCGTATATGCGCGCCGACCAGCTCTCCGGCGGCCAGCAGCAGCGCGTGGCGCTGGCGCGGACGCTGACCCAGAGCCCCCACATCATTCTGGCGGACGAGCCGGTCGCCGCCCTCGACCCCGTGACCGCCAAGCAGGTGATGCAGGACTTCGTTCACATCAATCAGGAGTTGGGTATCTCCATTCTGCTGAACATCCACCATGTGGAGCTGGCGCTGGAATACGCCGACCGGATCATCGGCATCCGCGCCGGTAAGATCGTCTACGACGGCCCCTCCGCAAAGGTCGATCAGGCGGTGCTCGACGCCATCTACGGGGAGCAGGCCGGCGCGGAGGAGTGCGTATGAGCCTCTACGACCGCATCTTCAAGCCTCACGTCTATACGCTGGCGGACGGTACGACGGTGGAGGAAAAGCGCAGCCGCGCGCCGCTGATCCTGCTTGTGCTGATCGCGCTGACCGTCCTTTCCGTCCGCATCACGGGCTTTGACCTTGCTGTGCTGGTGAAAAAGGGCAGCAAGTTCTTCGACATCCTCAAGGCGATGTTCCCGCCGAACACCGCCTACCTCGGCAAGATCTGGCAGCCGCTGTGGGACACCATCAAAATGTCCATCCTCGGCTCGTTCATCGGCGCGGTGCTGGCGGTCCCCTTTGCCGTCGCCGCAGCCAGCAACATCGTGACGAACCGCGTCGTGGTGTTTCTTGTGCGCCTGTTTTTGAGTCTGGTGCGCACCCTGCCGACGCTGGTGTGCGCCCTGATCGCCACCTACATTTTCGGTCTCGGCACCATGGCGGGCACCTGTGCCATCGCCGTTTTCACCTTTGCCTATGTGGGCAAGCAGCTCTTTGAGATCATCGAAACGGTGGATATGGGACCCTACGAGGCCATGGAGGCGTTGGGCGCTACGCGCCTGCGCGCCTTTACCACCGCCGTTTTTCCGCAGGTGCTGCCGACCTATCTGTCCGTGTCCCTGTTTTGTCTGGAGGGCAACGTGCGCTACGCCTCCATCCTCGGCTATGTGGGCGCGGGCGGACTGGGCCTCATTATGAATGAAAAGATCGGTTGGCGCGAATACGACAGCCTTGGCATGATCCTGATCGTCCTTTTTGTCGCCGTCATGGTCATCGAGGGCATCAGCCACGCGCTGCGCAAGCGCCTGACATGAGGAGGAACGGCTATGAACGAACGAATCAAAAAAGCCTATGCCTCCGCACCGAGGACGTGGGTGTGGCAGCTGCTGGCGGCGTTCATCGTTGCCTGTCTTCTGGCGTGGTCCGGCACGGCGGTGAGGGTCAGCAGCTCCACCGGCAACGGGCTGGAGGTGGCGGGGAACATCCTCTCCGGCATCTTCCATCCCTCGGCGAAGCTCCTCCTTACGCTCGGCACGGACGGCGTGCCCTACCTGCTGCTGGAGACCTTCTGCATCGCGTTCCTCGGCACCATCGTGGGCGCGGTGATTTCGCTGCCCCTGTCGTTCCTGTCGGCGAGCAATCTGGTGCCGCGGGGCGTGGCGCTCGTCGGCCGCGTGCTCATCGCCGCCATCCGCACCATCCCCGCCTTTGTCTACGGACTGATGTTCATCCGCGTCACCGGCCCCGGACCGTTCGCGGGACTGCTGACCATGTCCCTCTGCTCGATCGGCATGGTGTCGAAAATGTTCATCGAGAGCATCGAGGACCTTGACAAGCGGATCCTGGAGTCGCTGGACGCCGCGGGCTGCACGACCTTCCAGAAGATCCGTTATGGCATCCTGCCCCAGCTGACGGCGGACTTCACCTCCACGATCATCTACCGCTTCGACATGAACCTGCGCGACGCGACCGTGCTCGGCCTTGTGGGCGCGGGCGGCATCGGCGCGCCGCTGATCTTCGCCATGAGCTCGTACCGCTGGAACGAGGTCGGCGCGATCCTGCTGGGGCTGATCGTATTGGTGCTCATCATCGAGTGGATCTCGGCGAAGATCCGCGTGAAGCTGGCACGGGGGTAAGCGATGGACGAAAAAAAGCTGACGATCTATTTTACCTCCGACCTGCACGGCTACATTTATCCGACCGATTACCGCGGACAGGGGGAAAAGGAGCTGGGGCTGTTCAAGTGCGCCAGCCGCTTCCGCAAGGACGGCAACACCCTCGTCATCGACGGCGGCGACATCCTGCAGGGCTCGCCGCTGGGGGCGTTCTGCCACGATACCATCGGCAGCGCCGCGCGCTTCGCCGAGATGATGAACCGCTGCGGCTATGACTATGTGACGCTGGGCAACCACGACTTCAACTACGGGATGCCGTACCTTGACAGCTACCTCAACGTGCTGAAAGCGCGCTGTGTGTGCGAAAACGTCCGCTGGGACGAGGCGGGGGTGCGCTTTCCCGCGCGCATCCACACGCTGGAAAACGGGCTGCGGGTCGGCATCATCGGCATCGTGACTGACTATGTGAACATCTGGGAAAAGCCGGAGCACCTCGCCGGCATTGCGATCACCGACCCGATCCCCGCCGTGGCCACCGCGCTGGAAAGGCTGCGCGATCAGGTCGACCTGACGGTTGGCATTTACCACGGCGGCTTTGAGCGCGACCTCGCCACGGGTCGCGTGCTCTCCGCGACCCGCGAAAACGTCGCCTACCGCATCTGTCAGGAGCTGGACCTCGACATCCTGCTGACCGGACACCAGCATATGTCCGTGCCCGGGCAGATGGTGAGCGGCACCTTCGTGGTGCAGCCCTCCGACAAGGGACAGGAGTTCCTGCGGGTAGAGGCCGCCGTGTCCGGCAGCGGGAAGCGCTTTTCCAGCGAAACGGTCCCCGCCCACGGCGAATGCCGGGCGGACTGGCTCGCGGAGTTCGCCGACATGGAGCGCGGCGCACAGGCTTGGCTCGACCAGGTGGTGGGACATCTGGAGACGCCGATGCTGCCGGATACGCCGCTGCGGATGGCGGCCGAGGGCAGCGCCCTCGCCGACCTCTTCAACACCGTGCAGCTCGCCGCGAGCGGCGCGCAGCTCTCGGTCACGAGCCTTGCCAACGACGCGGCGGGTCTGCCGCAGACCGTGCGCCGCAGGGACATTCTCAACGCCTACCCCTACACCAACACGCTGACGGTGCTGGAGATCACCGGCGCCGTCCTGCGCAGGGCGATGGAGCGCAGCGCGGAATATTTCACCCGAAACGCCGACGGCTCGCTGCGGGTGTCGGACTGCTTCCTGGAGCCCAAGGTGGAGCATTATAATTACGATTACTACGCCGGCGTGACCTATGCCTACGACATTGCAAGGCCCGTGGGCGAGCGAGTGGTCGAGCTGACATTCAACGGAACGCCCGTGAAGGACACGGACGTGTTCACCGCCTGCCTGAGCAGCTACCGCGCCAGCGGCACGGGCGGGTACGACGGCTATGTCGGCTGCCCGATCGTGCGCGAGATCGGCACGGAGATGTCCGACCTGCTGCTGGACTACTTCAAGCGATACGGCGGAGAGCTCCCGCTTGCGCGGGGAGAGTTCAGGGTATTCTGACAAAAACAGCAGACTGTTTTTGAAGCTTAAAAGCTTCGGCAAGAGAAAAAACCTCCTATTGCGCTGGTAAAGGCTTGGCGGCCGCATTACCAGAGTAATAGGAGGTTTTATGCAGTTTAAGGCGTACAGCACATTGCGTCGCCCTCGAGGATTTCCGCCTTGCCCTCGCCGAGAACAGAGGCGTAATAATAGCTGTGCGTGCAGGCGGTTTCGCCGTGCTGCAGGGCATTCTGACAATCCATTTCAAAGGCAACGCTGGCATTCTTGCGGATCACGTCAAGCTTCTTGCCTTCCTTTGTGCTGTGGCAATAGAAAGTGAAAGCGCCGTTTCCACCGCATAGAGGAACACGGGGTCCGCCGCGCCGCTGTGCTGTCCGGCGAGGTCGAATTGCTCGCCGAACATCCGCCGCACCAGCTCGAGCAGCAGCGCCTCCTTGCTGGGAAAGACGTGGAAAAATGAGCTCTGAGCGATGCCCGCCGCGCCGGTGATGTCTGCGGTGGTCGTGCCGGTGCAGCCCTTCTCCAGAAATTGCGCTACGGCGGCGCGCAGCACCCGCTGCTGCGTCACAAGGCCGTTGGCCTGTTTCCCTCGCAATGACAAATGTTCGCGCTCCTTTCAAATTGGACTTGCGATTATGATTTCGTTTTAACAGAAAAAGAGCGTTCCCGCAAGAGAAAGCTGCCCGCCCGAATTTTTCGGGAAAATGCGCAAAGTCCGGCGGCGCTTTTCGGTGAGTATGCAGAGAAGGCGGCGCGCATGACGCCGACCCGCGATTTGCTCTTGCTTTTTGGGTAAAATTTCTTTATGATAGGACAGGCGGCGGGGAAAACGCCCTGCCGCGAAAAAGAATAGCGATCAAGGCCGTCTGCCGGAGAAAAACCGGAACGGGGGAATGGGGTGAAAAGCCCCGCGAGCGGGTCACTGTGAAGCTCCCACGAGGAGATGAGTCAGAATGCCCGGACGGTCTTGGACGCTCCTGCCCACACCGGGAGCCGAGAGACACCAAGGGGTCTTTGCGCCCTTTTTTACGTCTGTACGGCTCGCGTCGGCGGGCGGGTACAGACGTTTTTTTCATGCAAAAGGAGGAAGAAAAATGAAAAAACGCGCATTATCCCTGCTGCTGACGCTTGTGCTGGCGCTCGGCCTGCTGCCTGCCACGGTCCGGGCGGCGGGGGAGACTGTGGCCGAAATTCACAGCGATACAGACTTCTACGGCATGAACGCAAGTGGAAGCTATATCCTGATGAGCGACATCACCATCACCGCACCATATGGAAGCTCAGCAAATAAATTCAAAGGAACCTTTGACGGTAATGGACACACCATCACGCTAAATATCAACAATGCAGAAAACTACTACCAAGGCGCATTTGCGTATATTGGTACTGACGGTGTGGTAAAAAATATTATTACCGCGGGGACACTGGATGGTACTGGGAAATATTATATCGGTGGTATTGCGGGTATGTGCGAGGGCACGATCCTGAACTGCGGCAATACGGCAAACATAACGGGCAGCAAGCAAGTCGGTGGTATCACCGGGCAGCTTTCTGATAGAGGTACTGCCGCTATTCAAAACTGCTACAACACCGGCACGATTACCGGCCCTTCTAGCGGTAGATCTGCGATAAAAACGACAACTGGAGGTATAGTAGGCAAAGTCAATACAAATGGAAAAGTACAGAATTGCAGCAACAGCGGCAACGTCAGTGCTGCCAACAGCGGCGCATTAGTTGGACATTGTGGCGGGACTCTCAGCGATTCCTGGTGGGACGGCAATTGCGGAGCGGATTCTGCCGCAGGGTTTATTTCAGACAGCACCGGCGGTACCAAGTATACCGATGTAAAGACCGCAGTCGCGGCGCTCAACCATACTCGCGGCAACAACGCGGAGTGGACTGTGAAAGATGGCGCGCCCACGCTGAATCTGGTCCAGAAGGGCGGCGCGAGCACTGACCCTACCATTGAGATCAAACCGAGCGAGACCACGATTTATGTGGAAACCGGTTATAAATTTGTAAACGAAGCTACGCTGACCGCAACCGTAACAAATCTGCCCGAGGGCGCAACGATCCAGTGGGACTGCGATAATGCGGACGCGGCTACGCTTGTCACCGACCCCGACAACGATAAGAGCGTAACTGTGAACGCCGCTTCTATTGGCGGCGTGGCTACTGTGACGGCTACGGTCTGTATAAATGGCAAGCCAGTCACCACAGCGGACAGCACTGTCCAGGCGTCGTGCAAGGTCACAGTCATCCCGCATATCACGACCATCGAAATCCAGGGCACTCCCGCTGTTGGGCAGACGCTTCAGGCCCGTGCCTATCTTGAAGGCGGCGAGACTTTTTATGACGAGATCAAAGGTCTGCCGAAGCTGAATTTCACATGGAAAAAGCAAGTAGGCAGCGACTATGAGGAAGTCGGCACCGGGGACACGCTGAAGGTTACCGACGCTCTTCTTGGTTATAATCTCTGGCTCTATACCTGGTACGGCAGTGAGAACAAAATCAGCAACAATCCATTCGGCCCCATCGTCTCCGCAGCGGAGGGATATCTGAAAGAGGATGCTTCCTGGCTTTATGACCAGATGCTCCAGTACACCAATAAAGACGTAGAATTCAAAGCGGACACGACCCTCTCCCTGCCGAAAACAGCGCCCCCCCACGGTTCCACGATCACCTGGAAATGTGATCCCGCGGATATCATCGACACCGAGATCGGTAAGCTGACCCTGCCTGAGACGGGTGAAAAGCCCGTAGTCAAGCTGACGGCGACGCTCACCAACAGCGGCGAGACAACGACACGGGACTACGAGATCAAGGTCTGGTCGAAGAAGGACCTGGCCGACTATGACGCTGATCTGACCCAAAAACTCACGGACGATGTAAATAAGGCCCTCGACGAGTGGTACAAGCTCACGCCCGTCTATGGCACCGACACCAACGTGCTGACCATGGTGACGAACGACCTGGACCGCGATGATATCACGGTCACCATGGGTACGCCGGTGCGTACCAGCGCAACGGCTAACATGGCGGAGGAAGTGACCAACATCGCCAATGACGGCACCATCACCTATTTCTACATCGACCCCAACAGCGACCCTATGCAGAACCTTCAGCGGTTCGGTACCTTCTCTGTTCCCTTCACCTTCGCCCGTGACGGCGTTTCTGTGACACGGAATGTCTCCGTCACGGTCTATTGGGACCGCGGCAAGGTAACAAAAGCGATGGAGGACCAAATCGTTCCCGGTCTGCCCAAAATCTCCGGCGAGGTGACGGAAATTTCCCCGCTCCCCTCCACCGTGAATAACAAAACCTGGACCGGCATCGAGTGGAGCAGCAACGACAACGCGATCACCTTCAAGAAGCCTGCGGCGACTGACCCCTTCGGTCCTTGGGAAGTCGTGGTACGCGGAAGCAGCGTGGCCAAAGATGTGACGCTGACCGCAAAACTGACCTTCCGGTATACGAACGACGTGACCGGAAGCGAGGAACCGATCACCATTCTGAAATACTTCTATGTGACCGTTCCTGCCAGCGACGACGGAAAAAAGTACCAGGACGCCCTGAACACTGTCTTTGATGACGACAGCCTGAAGGATATCACTGGTGATGGTATCACCAGTGCAGACGGGGCCTACTCCGTCTCCGGCGACATTCAGTTCCCCATCACCGGCGACCTGAACCGGTATATGCTGGACAAGTACGGCGAGGGCAACGGCTTCGACGGCAAATATACCCCCGTCCTCATCACCAGCAGTGACCCCAGCGTCATCAAGGCCCCCGACGTGGCCAATGCCGCCCGCGTGGCGGTCTATCGTCCCGCTGTGGGACAGGATGAGGAAACCGTCACGCTGACGGTGAAGATCCTCGACCGTCCGAGCGGCAGCGGCAGAGACTATGCCAATCTGCCTGTGCTGGCCGAGAAGCGCTTCACCGTCACGGTGCAGCCGCTGACGAAGCAGGAGATCACGAATGAGCTTGCGCTCATGGCGCAGGCAAAGGCGCACTACTGGGACGGCATCCGCGGCGCGAACGACTGCGCCGAGGACGTGACGGCGGACCTCACGCCCTTTGTCGAGGTCTACAAGCAGGACGGCGCGCTGGTCTGGGTGCGCGACGTCAGGGAAATGAAGAACAGCGGCATCGTGCCGGTTGCCATGGACGGCTGGCAGGACCTGGAGGCATGGCGGCTGTTCCGCTCGAGCAATCCCGCGGCGGTCACGCATGAAAACCTGCTTGTGACGCAGCAGTTCGAGGGCAAGGCCGTGACAGTCACGAGCGCGCTTTCAAGCGAGACGCTGGGCCGCTACGGCGAGCTGTACCGGAAGGACCGGGTGAAGTATGCCGCGTATGCGGCGTGCGATGGGCTTTATTATCAGCCCGTCAGCGCCGAGCTTGTGGTGCGCGGCCGCAACACGGCCAACATGGTCAAGAAGGTATTTCAGATCGACGGGCAGGGCACGGAGCTGCTGGTCTCCAAGCCGGTCAAGGAAAAGGTCACGGTCAGCTTTACGCTCAGCGGCAACGGCGAGCTGTGGCTCGGCACCAGAACGCTCCGCGATCTGGACGAGGGCGTCACGGTATTCGACGTGCTTAGGCAGCTGCGGAAGGGGGGCGTTCTGAGCTTCGAGCACAAGGGCGGCTACGTGCAGTCCATCACCTGCGGCGGCAAGACGCTCGCGGAGCTGGACGAGGGCAAGAACTCCGGCTGGCTGTACACGGTCAACGGCGAGCTGCCCGACGTGTATATGTCCGCCTATGGTCTGAAAAACGGCGACAGCGTCCGCGTTTACTTCACCAAGGACTACACGAAGGAGCCGGGCGCGGACCGCTGGAAGCCGGTCACGCCGGTCACGAAGACGGAGACGGTCACGAATGCGGACGGCTCGGTCACGAAGATCGAGACGAAGTCCGACGGCACGATCGTTGAGACCACCACGAAGCCCGACGGCGGCACCGTTGTCGCCGAGACGAAGCCGGACGGCAGCGTGAGCACCGTCGAAAAGCGCGCGGACGGCACGGAGATCAAGACCGCGCAGCCCGTGAGCGGTGAGATCACCGCCTCCGTCAGCGTGCCCAAGAGTGTCGGCAGCACCCGCGTGGACATTCCCGTGAGCAAGCCGAGCGGCAGCATGGTCGCCGTGATCGTCCATCCCGACGGCACGGAGGAGATCGTCAGGGGCTCGGTCGTGACCGAGACCGGCGTCGCGCTCCGCGCGGAGGGCGACGTGCGGCTCAAGATCATCGACAACGCCAAGCGCTTTAACGACATGGCGAACCATTGGGCAAAGGACGCCGTGGAGTTCGCCTCGTCCCGCGAGCTGTTCAACGGCGTGGGCAATGACGCCTTCGGCCCCGACCGCTCCATGACCCGCGGCATGGTCAGCACCGTGCTCGCGCGCCTTGCCGGAGCGGATACGGCCGGCGGGGAGACGTGGTACGCCAAGGGCACGGTCTGGGCGGTCGAGAACGGCATTTCCGACGGAACCGCTCCCGAGCAGCCGGTCACCCGCGAGCAGCTGGCGGCGATGCTCTACCGCTATGCCGGCTCCCCCGCCGTCAGCGGCGAGCTGGGCTTCGATGACGCGGACAGCATCAGCGCGTGGGCGCGCGATGCCGTGAGGTGGTGCGTGGACAACGGCATCCTCAACGGCGTGGGCGGCAACCGCATGACGCCGCAGGACCTTGCCCGGCGCGGGCAGGTCGCAGCCATGCTGATGCGCTTCCTACAGGCGACGGTGTAAGCGTCGACCCGCGATATACGCTATAACGAACAGTAAGGCTCCCCTGCTTCGGCAGGGGAGCCTTACTGGTTTATGGAACGGGAAACGGGTATGGAGACGCTGCCGCACCGGAGTCCGGCGCTCAGCGCGTGAGCGGGCCGGACCGGCGCTCGCCCCACCGGCTGTCGGTGTGCTGCTCCGCGGCGGCGGTCTCGGCGAGACGCTGGAGCTTTTCCATGCGCGCATCGAGCTGTGCGCTGATCTCGGCGCACTCATAGAGCTCGCGCTCCACGTATTCCATTTCGGGGAGATTTTTCTTGTAGCGGATCTTATGCTCAAGGCTGGCCCACCAATCCATCGAGATCGTGCGGAACTGCACCTCGACTTTCATGAGCCGCTTCTGGTCGTGAAGGAAGATGGGGGTTTCGACGATGAGGTGGAGGCTGCGGTAGCCGTTGGGCTTAGGGTTTGCGATGTAGTCCTTGCGCTCTAAGAGTGTGATGTCGTCCTGGCGCAAAAATGCCTCGGAGAGTTTGTAGATGTCGGCAGGGTGCGAGCAGATCACGCGCACACCGGCGATGTCGTTCAAATTCTTTTCGATGCTCTCCACCGTGAGCGGATATCCGCGGCGGCTGAGCTTTTCCATGATGCTCTCGGGGGACTTGAGGCGGGTCTTGATCGTCTCGATGGGGTTGCGGTCGTATTGCAGCGAGAGCTCCTCGTTGAGCACGTTGAACTTCGTCTCGACCTCCATGATCGCGCAGCGGTAATAGCTCATCAGCTCACGGTAGGGCTGGAAGTATTTCTGGACCCACTGCTGTACCTCACCGTGGGAAAAACGGGAGAGCAGCACCTGTTCAAGATAAGTGCGATCGACAAGCGGACGGATCGGCACTGTCATCAGCTCCTTTGTACTTAGCATTTCTTGTCCCGCACGGAAAAATGCGGGCTTGCAGGAAAAGCATAGCAAAGAAGCGCCGCGCTTTCAATGGGCAGGGTGTAAACTTTTTTGTTCACGGCGCGAGAAGGGGACGCTCCCCTCGTTAACACCAACTTAACAAAGGAAACTGCCGAAAACTATGGACAAAAGGAGCCGCGTATCCGATTTTCAGACAGTGGCACGCAAATGTCACAGAAGACAAAATATAAGAAAACGTCCTTTTCCAGTGGAAAGGACGTTCAAATAGACGATATTTAGAAGAAAAATACGCTTACGCGCCGATCACATGCGCCGTCATCATCTGCCAGAGGATGGAGAGCTGCTGTGTGGAGATGAGCACATAGGCCAGAATGAAGACGAACCAGAGCTTCTGCATGTTCTCCTCTTTTTTGCAGAGGAAATAGCAGTAGGAAAAATACGCCACGGCGTCCACGATTAGAACCGTGAGGAACATGACGAGAAAGCCCTGCTCGCTCTGCTCGGCGGTGCCGGTGTAGAGCGAGAGGAGAGAGTAATATAAAAACGTGGCGGTGAACGGCCACTTGAGCTTGCGCCAGTCGTGGATGGGGTCTTTCTTATTCATGGAAGCGCTCCTTTTTTGCGTTTTCCACAGTATACCCTGCGGCACGGCAGATTGCAAGGGGAAATGACCTTGCCAAGCGGGCGTGGGGTGTGGTAGACTGCAAAAAAGAGGTGATATACATGCTGGATACGTTGATCCGCGGCGCGAAGATCGTCGACGGCACGGGAAAGGCGGCGTTCACAGCGGACGTCGGCATTTTAGACGGCATGATCGAAGAGGTCGGAAATTTATCAGGTGCGCAGGCGTTCGAGACCATCGAGGCCGCGGGCCGCGTCCTGACGCCGGGCCTTATCGACATGCACCGCCACGCCGACGCGGCGCTGTTTCGCGAAGGCTTTGGCGAGGCGGAGCTCTGCCAGGGCCTCACGACGCTTGTGAACGGCAACTGCGGCATGTCGCTCGCGCCGCTCTCGGGCGCGCACGCGGACGAGTGCGCGAAATACCTCGCGCCCATCACGGGGAACATCCCGCCGGAGCTGCGCTTTGCGTCCATTGACAGCTATTTCAAGGCGGCGCAGGGGCGGGGACTGCCGCTCTCGTGCGCGGAACTCATCGGCATGGGCACGCTGCGCACGCTTGCCGCGGGCTTCACGACGGGAGATTTGTCACCGCTCGAGCTGCGCGATCTGCACTATCACATGGAAGCGGCGCTGGCCGACGGCGCGTGCGGCGTGTCGCTCGGCCTTGGCTACGCGCCGGAGATCTTTTACTCGACCGACGGGCTCATCCGCGCGCTCGCGCCGCTGCACCGGAGCGGCGTGCCCATCTGTGTCCACATGAGGCAGGAGGGCGACGGCGTGGTCGATGCGCTGCGCGAAATGCTCGAGGTCGCCCGCGCGCTGCAAACGCCGCTGGAGGTCAGTCATCTCAAGGCCATCGGAGGGCGCAACACGCGAAAAGCCGTGCCGGAAATGCTCTCGCTCATTGAAAAGGCGCGGGAGGACGGGCTTGACGTCATGTGCGACGTGTACCCCTACACTGCGGGCTCGACACAGCTTATCCACGTGCTGCCGCCGGAATTCCAGGAGGGCGGCACGGAGGCGCTGACCAAGCGCCTGCTCGACGATGCTGCGCGAAAGGAAATGCGCGCGCGGATGGAGGCGGGCAGCGACTTTGAGAACATCACGCTGCTCGTCGGCTTTGACAATGTAGTAGCTATCGGCCTCCGGACGGACGAATACCGCCGATTTGAGGGAAAATCCGTCGCCGAGATCGCGCAGACGCTTCAAAAAGACCCGTTCGATACGCTCTTTGACCTGCTGGCGGCGGAACAGTGCAATACGGGGATGATCGACTACATCTCGGACGAAGAAGACGTGAAAGATATCCTGCGCGCGCCGTTCTCGGGCGTCATTTCGGATGCGACGTACCCCAGCGGCGGGCGTGTCCACCCGCGCGTGTACGGCACATTCGCGCGGCTCATTGAAAAATACGTCGTGCAGGAGCGTGTACTCACGCTTGATCAGGCCGTGCACAAGGTGACGGGGCATGCGGCGGACCGCTTCGGCTTTGAGAAAAAGGGCGTCATCGCGGCGGGCATGGACGCGGACCTTTTGCTCTTCTCGCCCGAAAATATCCATGAGCAGGGCACGTACGCGCGGCCCAACCTGCCTGCGACAGGCTTTGACGAGGTATTCGTGCTCGGCGAGCGCGTGATCGAAAACGGCGTGTACCGCGGCGGCAGCAGCGGCGAGATGCTGGGAGCGCGGATGGGATACTGAAATCTTAAAGAAATTTTCAGGTGTATTTTCGCCGCCGTATGATATGCTGGCAGGGACAACAAATTTGCGGAGGCTGGATCAAGTGGAGCACTTTTGGGATACGGTGGATACGATCGGCGAGGGCTTTGGCTTTTAGCTCTTCGGCGCGCGGCACTTAGTGACGCTTGCGCTGTATATCGGCTTTGCCGCGCTGAGCTGCAAGCTCTACAAGGCGGCGGACGAGAAGAAGCGGGCGCAGCTGCGGGGGCTCTTTGCCGTTCTCCTGCTCGCGGACGAGGCGTTCAAACAGATCGGTTTGCAGATCGGCGGGAATTTCAACTGGGACTATCTGCCGCTGCACCTGTGCTCGATCAACATTTTCCTTATCGCGCTGTACGCATGGAAGCCGAGCAGGCTGCTCGACAATTTTCTCTATTTTATCTGTATCCCTGCGGCGACGGCGGCACTGCTGTTCCCGACGTGGACGTCGCTTCCGGCGGCGAACTTCATGTTCTGGCATTCGACGAGCGTGCACATTCTGCTTGCGGCCTATCCCATCATGCTGTTTTCGGGCGGTGATATCCGACCGAGCGTCAGGTACATGGGCAAGTGCTTCTTGCTGCTGCTGGCGATGGCGGTGCCGATTTATTGCGTCAACCTGCTGCTCGATACGAATTTCATGGATAATGTACAATAACTTGCGCAAATTGAAAACCGCATAAAAGAAGACATAGCTTGCAGGCTCTGGTAGAATGAAGTTACCACACAAACATTCGAAAGGAGACAGCAAACTATGTCCGAGAAAATTGTACAGCTG
>OLWL01000724.1_pt1 | contig 21167 bp, 18 predicted proteins | sample 1674151 | NCBI WGS metagenome assembly OLWL01 (sample SAMEA103958148, study PRJEB25191) | human gut metagenome
AGTCAGAAGAACCGTCCATGCCAGCGGAGGTGAAAGCACCGTCCACGCCCAGCTCGGCCTTGCGTGCCTGGATATCGTCAGCGACCTTCTTCAGATCGGCAAAGCCCTTGATGTCGTCCTGGGTGTAACCAGCGGCGCTCAGCAGCTCCTTGTTGTAGATGATGCCGTAGGTCTCAATGACGTATGCAATGCTGGTGACAGCGTCGCCGTCCTTCAGGGCGAAGGAGTCGCTGGTCAGCTCGCCGTACAGCTTGCTGCCGGACAGGTCGTAGCAGTAATCCTTCCAGTTGGCCAGACCCACAGGGCCGTTGACCTGGAACAGGGTGGGAGCCTCGCTCTTTTCCATCTCGCTCATCAGAGTGGTCTCATACTGGCCGGAAGCGGCGGTGACAACGGTCACAGGCACGCCGGTCTCCTTGGTGTACTCAGCGGCCAGATCCTGCCAATCCTGATCCTGCTCCGGCTTGAAGTTCAGGTAGTAGACCTTGCCGTCAGCCTTTGCAGCGGTCGAAGAACCGGCAGCAGAGCTGGCAGTGGAGGAAGCGGTGGAGCTGGAAGAACCGCCACAGGCAGCCAGACCCAGAGCAGCGGCGGATGCACCGGCCACTTTCAGGAAATTACGACGAGAGATCATCTTTTTCATAGTAGTACTCCTTCTTCTTTTGGTTAATATCTGCCACCGTCCACAGCATGAGGACGGAAGTTAGACTGAATCGTTCCGGCGGCAGGGGCAAACGCTTTCGCCCTGCTGCAATTCCGGCTGGAGCGTGACGGTCTGGGCCGGGGCTCCGTGTTCGATCTGCCGCACCAGCAGCTCGATGCTCTGCAGTGCGATCTGTTCACTGGGCTGGACGATGGTGGTCATCACCGGCACGCAGTAGCGGGACATCGTGATGCCATCAAAACCGATCACTGAGACATCCTCCGGCACCCGCATACCTGCACTTACCAGCGCCCGGATGGCACCAAAGGCGATCACATCGCTCATGGCAAACAAGGCAGTGAACTCGGCCCGGCGGGCCAGCAGACTGTTCATGGCGTGGTAGGCGGACTCGAAATCGTAGTTGCACAGGCCATAGAGTTTATCGTCAAAGACAAGCCCTGCGTCCTCCATGGCATCCTGCGCACCCAAACGGCGCATCCGGCTGGGAAAGCTGGTGGCCGGGCCGCCCAGCACCGCGATCTTGCGGTGCCCCTGTGCGATGAGATGGGAGACTGCCGCTTTTGCTGCGGCCCGGTCATCCACACCCACCATCGAGAGGTTGGGGAAGTCCAATTCATTGGAGACCAGCGTGGCCAGCACGGAGGGAACGGAGATGTTTGCAAAGCCGTTCTGGAAGTTCGTAACACTGCCGCCCAGAAAGATCATGCCTTTAGGCTTGATCTCCCGCAGGATCTTCTCGGCAGCATCGATCTCGTTGGCGTTCTCGTCCAGGTAGGAGACGATGCCGTTGTACCCATACAGGGTAGCGGCCCGCTGCAGCTGAACAAGGAAGTCGGAGAAGAAGATGTTCCGGGTCCCCTTGACCACGAACACCAGACTGCGGGATTGCTGGATCTTCAGCTGCCGCGCGTTGGTGTTGGGGGTAAAGCCTGCCTCCCGCATGACCTTGAGCACATGCTCCTTGGTCTCGGGCCGGACATCCGGCCGGTCATTGATGACACGCGAAATGGTGCTGACAGAACAGCCGCTGATGCGGGCAATGTCCTTGATCGTCATATCGCGTGCCCTCGCTTTCGGTTGGATTTTCGGGAACGGTGTCGGGAACGTTTCCAGTGGCTATAGTATGGCACAATTTGCGCAAAAAATCAATCGTGTGGAAGTAATTTCGTAAAAGGTGTACAAAGAATCGACTTGCATTTGTGCAGATTGATTTGCCAGCACATCAAAACACCGGTTGATTTCAGAAATTCCCGGTAACACTTCAGGAAATGCCGGAAAAACCGTACCGGTTTGTAACTTTTTGACCGGGTGATGCAATTTTATGGACGAGGGTGATCTGCCCGGAAATTGCGGGAACGGTTCCATAAGATGTTCCCAGAATGCGGCAAAAAGAAACAGGCAGACTATTGAGTGCCGGGAGCACTGCACAAACGAAAGACACAACAAAAAAGCGCTTTCACCTTGTCATCGGTGAAAGCGCTTTGCTGATTGCTGATTATTTTGAATGGGTTGATAAAGTTCTGATTAGTCGCTGACGTAGGGCATCAGAGCAACGTGACGAGCACGCTTGATGGCGGTGGTCAGTGCGCGCTGATGATAAGCGCAGGTGCCGGTCACACGGCGGGGAATGATCTTAGCACGCTCAGAGACGTACTTACGCAGACGGGGCACGTCCTTGTAATCGATGGTGTCGATGCGATCGACACAGAAGCTGCAAACCTTCTTGCGGCCGCGACGCATGGGGCGTGCGGGGCGAGAGCCTTCGGTTCTTTCAAAAGCCATTGCTTATTACCTCCTATAAGAATTGAACGGTCGGACCGTTACGGAATCAGAACGGCAGGTCATCACTGTCATCAATGACAGCAAAATCATCTGCACTGCCGGCAGAATAGCTGGGAGCTGCCTCCACAGCAGCCGGACGGGCAGGGGCTGCGTTCTGGTAGGCGGGAGCAGAATTCTGATAATTTGCTCCACCGCCCTGATTGCTGCTCTTGGGGCCTGCAAAGCTAATGTTGTTGGCTACGACTTCCACAGCCGTGCGATTGTTGCCGTTCTTATCCTGATACTGGCGGGTCTGAAGAGAGCCTTCGATGGCGATCAGACTGCCTTTCTGGAAATACTTAGAAACAAACTCGGCCTGAGAACGCCAGGCAACGATATCAATGAAGTCAGCCTGACGCTGCTCACCCTGACGCACAAAATTGCGGTCGCAGGCAATGCGGAAGCTGCACACATTGGTGCCCTGGGGCGTGGTGCGGAGTTCAGGATCCGCCACAAGACGGCCCATGATAGCAACAACATTCAACATTTTACGGTCTCCCTTTCTGTCACGAAAAGATTACTCCTCGTGGGCAACGATCAGGCTGCGCATAACACCTTCAGTGATCTTGTACACACGGTCCAGCTCAGCGGGGAAGCTGGGCTCGCTGGTGAAGTTGATCACAGTGTAAACGCCTTCCTCCTCGTCGTTGATGGGGTAGGCCAGACGGCGCTTGCCCCACTCGTCGATGGAATCGATCGTACCGTTGTTCTCGATCAGGGTCTTGAACTTACCAACCAGAGCGGCGGTAGCCTCCTCGTCGAGAGCGGCGCTGGTAATCAGCATGGTTTCGTACTTTGCCATTTTGTAGCACCTCCTTTTGGACTTAAGGGCCTCAAGGTTATGAGGCCAAGGGTACACACGACATGCGGCATCGCCTGCCGTGTGCGGCGTGTCTGTTCAGACAGCAATTTATTATAGCAAGCCCATGCTGTTTTGTCAAGCCCTGCGGGCCAAAAATCCGCACAAAAATTTGTGCTGAAGCTTTGGCGAACTTTGTCTGTTTTTTTAACGAGAAAGATTGAAAAGTATTTTGATTTTGGTTCGGAGCGGCGATATAATAGAAAAATAGGGGGTCGGGCGCGGCCGACAGCCCTGTTAAATGAGATAAAACGGAGGAAGGTAAATTTATGTATTCTGTTTTTCGGAACCTCGCCATCATCATCCTCAGTGCCAAGTTCTTCGGGCTGGTGGCCCGCAAGTTCAAAGCACCGCAGGTGGTGGGCGAGATCATTGCGGGCCTGATCATCGGGCCCTGTCTGCTGAACCTTGTGCATATCAGCGATACCATCTCGATCTTCGCAGAGATCGGCGTGGTGCTGCTGATGTTCTCCACGGGCCTTGGCACCAACCTGAAGGAGCTGATCAAGGCAGGCCCCATCGCCACCCTGATCGCCTGTGTGGGCGTGGCGGTGCCGCTGGCAGGGGGCACGCTCCTTTATAGTTTATTCTACGGCTTCTCAGCGCTGGGCAGCCAGGAGTTTTACCGCGCCCTCTTCATCGGTACTATTATGACCGCCACCAGCGTGTCCATCACCGTGGCTACCTTGCAGGAGCTGGGCCACCTGAAGAGCTTCCTTGGCACCACCATCGTCAGTGCCGCCGTTATCGATGATGTCATCGGCATCGTGGTGCTGACCTGTGTGCTGGGAGCAAGCTCCGGCACCGGCACAGGGCTGGGTAAGGTGCTGATGAACACCGTGCTGTTCTTCGCTACCGCCATCGGCGTGGGCCTCATTGCCCATTTCGCCATGAAGTGGCTGGACAAGCGCAATCCCCACACCCAGCGCATCACCATCGTCAGTATGGCGTTCTGCTTTGCCATGGCTTACATTGCCGAGGCCTACTTCGGCATTGCAGACATCACCGGTGCCTACATCGCGGGCATCGTCCTGTGCACTCTGGAGGATGCCCCCTATGTGGAGCGCCGGGTGGATATCAGCAACTATGTGCTGTTTGCTCCCATCTTCTTCGCCAGCATCGGCCTGAAAACCGATATCAGCGGCCTGACTCCGGAGATCCTGCTGTTCAGCGTGTGCTTCGTGGTGGTGGCCCTGATCACCAAGATCATCGGCTGCGGTCTGGCGGCCAAGATCTGCAGGTTCAGCTGGGGTGATTCCCTCAAGGTGGGTGTTGGCATGATGACCCGCGGCGAGGTGGCCCTGATCGTGGCCCAGAAGGGTCTGGACATCGGCGTGGTGGATTCCGTCTACTTCACCGCCGTCATCCTGCTCATCGTCGTGTCCAGTGTGGCCACTCCGCTGGTCCTGAAAGCGCTGTTCACTAAAATGCCTGTGCAGCCGCATCCCAGTCAGGCAAAGCAGTAAGGGAGCTCTGCCAGAACCCTTTTGATATTTTCCAAAACGACAGCAGCACCTCACCAGAAATGGCGGGGTGCTGCTGCTTTATGGGGCGAAACGGGGCGAAAAGTTTTCGCAAACGGTGCAAAACGGGCTGAAAAGCGGGGTCCTTTTGTGAATAGTGCTAAAGAAATGGCGAAATCCTTGTAAAAAATAACAGCAGGTGGTATAATTTACCTGTAAAACGAAAATGATTGGCTCAAAAGAAACAAACTTGGAGGGATTTACATGAAAACTGTAGCGCAGACTGTGATCGAGGCAGATCGCTTCTATACCATCGCTGCCAAGGGCGGCAGTGTCATTCAGGCCGTGGAGAAGGCCACCAACGGCGGCGATATCCGCCTGGGCAAGTACGAGCACAAGCCCGAGCAGGAGTGGGCCTTTGTGCGCGAGGGTGACGGCGTGTACCGCATCCGCAACCGCGCATCCGGCAAGCTGATCGATCTGATGATGACCGGCACCGCCAATGGCACCTGGCTGCACCTGTGGGAGGATGTGGGCGGCACCTCTCAGATGTGGGCCGTGGAGCCCACCCCCGCCGGAACCGTCCGTCTGCGCTCTTCCTGGGCCAGCGGCAAGTGCATCGATACCGTGGGCATGGGTGCCAACGATGGTGCCATCCTGCAGATCTGGCAGGAGGCCGCAGGCGATGACCAGCTGTGGACCATTTCCGAGGTGAAGGATCGTGCAAAGCGTGCCCCTGCCAAGAAGGCAGAGGAGCCCGTTGTAGAGGCTGCACCTGTGGTCGAGAGCGCTCCTGCAGAGGAGGCAAAGCCGGAGGTCAAGGAAGAGCCCGTTGTGGAGGAAAAGCCCGTGGAGGAGCCTGCAAAGGCTGAGAAAAAGCCCGCTGAGCCTGTTAAGGCCGAAGAGGTGAAGGCGGAGCCTGTCAAGGCCGCTGCTCCCGCTGCCAAGGCTCCCGCAAAGAAGCCCACCGCCAAAAAGACCAGCCGCGCCGCCCGCAAAAAGGCCGCTGCCGCTAAAAAGTAAGTAATACAAGCAAAAGCAGCTGCATTCCGTAAAAACACGGAGTGCAGCTGCTTTTTTGTTGCGATCTTACAGGCCTCTCCTGCGAGGAGAACTGGAACGAAACGTCTGAGAAGGTCAGACGTGCATCATGCCGCGCTGTGCATGGATGCGGAATTTGAGTGCGGCGGCGATAAAGCCCTTGAACAGGGGATGAGCGCGGTTGGGGCGGCTCTTGAACTCGGGGTGGAACTGTGCACCCAGATGGAAGTCACGGCCGGGCAGCTCTACGGTCTCCACCAGACGGCCATCAGGGCTGGTGCCGGAAATGACCAGTCCGGCATCCTCCATCTCCTGACGGAACTCGTTGTTGAACTCGTAGCGGTGGCGGTGACGCTCCCAGATCTCAGCCTCGCCGTAGCACTCGGCCATCTTGGTGCCGGGCTTGACGGTGCAGGGGTACTTGCCCAGACGCATGGTGCCGCCCTTGGGGATGTTGCCCTGCTGGTCGGCCATCAGAGCAATGACATTGTGGGCACCATCGGGGGTGAACTCGCTGGAATTGGCATCGGCATAGCCCAGCACGCCGCGTGCAAACTCCATCACCATGATCTGCATTCCCAGGCAGATGCCAAAGTAGGGGATCTGGTTCTCACGGGCATACTGTGCAGCTTGGATCATGCCCTCGATGCCGCGGTCACCAAAGCCGCCGGGCACAATGATGCCGTCCACGTCAGCAAACACTTCTTTGCAGGCATCCTGATCGATCAGGTCTTCGCTCTCCACCCACTTAATGTCTACCTGACTGTCGTTCTCAAAACCGGCGTGGTACAGGCTCTCCATCACGGAAAGATAAGCGTCGTGCAGCTTGACGTACTTGCCCACCAGCGCAATGGTGCAGGTCTTGCTGCGGGTGGCAATGCGGGAGACCACACCCTTCCACTCGGTCAGGTCGGCGGGGGGCACGTCCAGCTTGAGCTTTTCCACCACCACATCATCCAGGCCATTGGTGTGGAGCATCAGCGGGCACTGGTACAGGCTGGGCATGGTCAGGTTCTCAATGACGCACTCAGGCTTGACATTACAGAAGGTGCTGATCTTGCGGCGGATATCGCCGCCCACGCTGCCGTCAGCACGCAGGATGATGATATCGGGGTTCACGCCCATGCCCTGCAGCTCCTTGACGGAGTGCTGGGCCGGCTTGGACTTGTACTCGTCGGAGCCGGAGATATAGGGCACCAGCACAACATGGATGTAGCAGCAGTTGTCGCGGCCCTGCTCCAGGCCCACCTGACGGATGGCCTCCAGGAAGGGCTGGCTCTCAATATCGCCGGTGGTGCCGCCGATCTCGGTAATGACCACATCGGCATCGGTAGAGGATGCCATGTTGTAGATGTAATTCTTGATCTCGTTGGTGATGTGGGGGATGATCTGGACGGTCTGACCCAGATAAGCGCCCTGGCGCTCCTTGTTCAGCACGTTCCAGTACACCTTGCCGGTGGTCAGGTTGGAGTACTTGTTCAGATTTTCGTCGATGAAGCGCTCATAGTGACCCAGATCAAGGTCGGTCTCAGTGCCGTCATCGGTCACGAACACCTCACCGTGCTGCAGGGGGCTCATGGTACCCGGGTCCACGTTCACATAGGGGTCCAGCTTCTGGCTGGCGACCTTCAGTCCGCGGCATTTGAGCAGGCGGCCCAGAGAAGCCGCCGTGATGCCCTTGCCCAGACCGGAGACAACGCCGCCGGTCACAAAGATGAATTTTGCCATTTGTTCAGTCCTCCTCTAATTTATCTTTCAGAGATCATTCTTTCCCAGTGTGGATGCGCCTGCATCCGGAACAAAACATACAACACCAGATTATAATCCTAATCCTCGTAAGAATCAAGGATTTCCTGTGCAATTTCTGCACGGCTGCGCCGGGTGTCCATGGCGCGCTTTTCAATGTAGCGGTGGGCGGCATCCTCGCTCATCTGCTCCCGCTCCACCAGACAGCATTTTGCATGGCTGACCAGCCGTACCTGTGCGATCTTTTCCTGCATCCGCGCGTTATCCTGCCGGAGCAGCTGCAGGCGGTGGTTGCTGGCCGCGGCCAGATGGATGGCCTGCAGGAACAGCGTGTTGGAGAACGGCTTGCTCAGCAGCAGCACCCCCTGCTCACTCATGGGGGCCAGCAGCTGCTCGGCTGCTGCTGCCTTGGCCAGCAGCACCACGCCTGCGTCTGTTTTTTCTACGGCAGAGGAACACAGCTCGTGGCCGAACTCGTCCGGGAGAGGCGCGTTGACCACGATCAGCTCAAAATCGGATTCCAGCATCCTGCGCCGGGCCTCGGCACCACTGGGGATGATCGTAGGCCGGGTGTATCCCAGCTCTGCCAGCCGCGCGGAGATGTACTCGTTGGAGCTTGCTCCGGCGCTCACGATCAGAGCACGTCCCATTTGAATCGCTCCTTTCTCTTACATCCAGGCAAGGGGCCGAATCATTGCCCTTTCGTACTTTCCCTCAAAAGCGGTTCAGATGGCGTTGAAGTAGTGCACCCGCTCGTACTCTGCCGGGTCGGCGGCAGCTTTCAGGGCGGCACAGCGCTTCAGCTCTTCCTCATAGTACCGATGCGAAAGCGCTTCCGGCAGCACGCGGTGCAGAAATTCGCTCTCCTGCGCGGCCTGCACGGCCTCCTCCAGCGTGGAAGGCAGTCTTTCCAGTCCAAGACCTGCGGCCTCGGTGGGATCGAACAGGTTCTTGTTGATGGGGGCCTGCAGCACCATCCGGTGCTCGATGCCGTCCAGACCGGCGGCCAGCACCAGACCCACGGCCAGATAGGGGTTGCAGGCAGGGTCAGGGCTGCGCAACTCCATGCGGCAGTTGTTGCCCTTGACCTGCGGGATGCGCACCAGCTGGCTGCGGTTCTGGCGGCTCCAGCTTACATAGCGGGGGGCCTCGTCACAGCCAAAGCGCTGGTAGCTGTTGGGCAGGGGATTGGTGAACACGGTCAGCTCCCGGCTGTGGGCCAGAACACCCGCCATAAAGCTGCCTGCAATGCTGTCCGGGGCAATATCGCCCTCAAACAGATTGCGGCCGTCCATGCAGAGCGAAAGGTTGATGTGCAGGCCGCTGCCGGCCTGATCCGGCAGGGGCTTGGGCAGGAAGCTGGCGTGGATGCCGTTGCGCATGGCAACAGCCCGCACGATCTGCTTGAACATCATCACATTGTCGGCTGTTTTCAGGGGGCCGGCGTAGTGGCAGTCGATCTCATTCTGGCCGTGGCCGCTCTCGTGATGGCTGTGCTGGGGGCTCATGCCCATCTGCTCCATGGTCAGGCAGATGTCCCGGCGCAGGTTCTCACCTGCATCCAGCGGGGCTACATCAAAGTAGCCGCCAAAGTCGATGGGAATGCGGGTGGGGCGGCCCCGGTCGTCATTCTCAAACAGGTAGAACTCGCACTCGGCCCCTACGTTGCAGGTCAGCCCCAGTTTACGGAAGCTGCGGCTCATCTGGCGCAGGAAGCCGCGGCAGTTGCCGCCAAAGGCAGCGCCGTCCGGTTTTTCCACGTCACAGAAGAACTGCATCACCCGGCCCTCGGTGGGCCGCCAGGGCAGGATGGTCACGGTGGAAAGATCGGGCCGGAGCACAAGATCGCTCTCCTCCACCTTCATAAAACCGGCAATGGAGCTGCCGTCAAAGCAGACACCATCCTCCATGGCCTTGGGCAGGTCGCTGGCGAGCACGGCGATGTTTTTCTGGGTGCCAAAGATATCGCAGAAGGCAAAGCGGACGAATTTGACGTTGTTGTCCTCCACAAAATCAAGGATGTCCTGTTGGGTATTATAGCTCATAGTGGTTCCCTCCGAGCCGCAGGGTGCGGCGAATGGCACATCAGTGCAAAACTGGAAAAATCAGCTTGCGTTCTTAAAAAACGCCTAAAGGCCTGCTTCGTATGCGCAAAGCAGGTCTTTAGGCTGGTGTAAGAAATAGGAAAAGGGGAATGGCTTAAAAATCCAACAACCCAGCGATGCTTATCAAGCTATGTCAGAAAGATCAGACGTAGTAGAGCATCTTGCTGTAGCTGGGCAGAGGCCAGTAGTCCTCACCGCAGATGGTCTCGGCATCGTCAGCAGCGGCGCGCAGAGCATCCATCTTGGGCAGAACGTCATCGTGGAAGGAGACAGCCTTGGCACTCTCATCGGTCATGGCCTCAGCGGTATCCACGGCAGCCTGCAGGGCATCGATGGCATCGCTCATGGCATCGGCATCGGTGGACAGGCGGGTGAGGGTCTTGGTCTCGCTGCGCACGCTGATGGCCTCGCTGACGGCCAGCTTGGATGCAGCGGTGTTGGCAACCTCGCTCATGTAGGCGTTGATGGCGGGCAGCAGCTGCTTGCGGGCCATCTCCAGCATGGTCAAAGCCTCGATGTTGATGATCTTGGAGTAGTGCTCCATCTCGACCTCGTAACGGCTTTCCATCTCGATCTTGGTCAGAACACCGAAATCCTCCATCAGCTGGATGTTCTTCGGGTCGATCAGTGCGGGCAGAGCGGCGGGGGTATTCTTCTTGTTGGGCAGGCCGCGGCGTGCTGCTTCCTCTTCCCACTCGGCGGTGTAGCCGTTGCCGTTGAAGATGACACGGCGGTGGTCACGGATGGTGCGCTTGATCAGAGCAATGGCAGCGCTGGTAAAGTCCTCAGCGCCCTCCAGCTCGTCGGCGTAGCCCTTCAGCTCCTTGGCAACAGCAGTGTTCAGGATGGTGTTGGCATCGCTGAGGTTCTCAGCAGAACCGGGCATACGGAACTCGAACTTGTTGCCGGTGAAGGCGAAGGGAGAGGTGCGGTTGCGGTCGGTGGTGTCCTTGCTGAACTTGGGCAGGACATCCACGCCCAGATCCATCTTCATCTTGACGGGACCGGCATAAGGAGAATCAGATGCAATGGCATCGATAACAGCTTCCAGCTCCTCGCCCACAAAGATCGAGATGATAGCCGGGGGAGCCTCGTTGGCACCCAAACGGTGATCATTGCCCGGGGTGGCAACGGAGGTACGCAGCAGATCGGCGTACTCGTCCACTGCCTTGATGACAGCGGCCAGGAATACCAGGAACTGCAGGTTCTCCATGGGCGTGTCGCCCGGGTCCAGCAGATTCTCGTGGGTGGTGGACATGGACCAGTTGTTGTGCTTGCCGCTGCCGTTCACACCCTCAAAGGGCTTCTCGTGCTGCAGGCAGACCAGACCGTACTTGGGAGCGATCTTCTTCATCATCTCCATGGTCAGCAGGTTGTGGTCAATGGCAACATTGGTGGTGTCGAAGATGGGGGCCAGCTCATGCTGGCAGGGAGCCACTTCGTTGTGCTTGGTCTTGGCAGGAACGCCCAGCTTCCACAGCTCTTCGTCCAGCTCCTTCATAAATGCGGAGACCTCGGGACGGATGACACCGAAGTAATGCTCCTCCAGCTCCTGACCCTTGGCAGAGGGAGCACCGAACAGAGTGCGGCCGGTGAGGATCAGATCCTGACGGGCCTCGTAATCCTCCTTCTTGACAAGGAAATACTCCTGCTCGGGGCCGACGGTGGTGGAGACGTAATCGACATCCTTGCCAAACAGCTTCAGGATGCGGATGGCCTGACCGGACAGTGCGTTCATGGAGCGCAGCAGGGGAGTCTTTTTGTCCAGTGCCTCGCCGGTGTAGCTGACGAAAGCAGTGGGGATGCACAGCACGTCATCCTTCACGAAAGCGTAGCTGGTGGGATCCCATGCGGTGTAGCCGCGGGCCTCGCAGGTGGCACGCAGGCCGCCGGAGGGGAAGGAGGAAGCATCGGGCTCGCCACGCACCAGCTCCTTGCCAGAGAACTCCATGATGGCGGTGCCGTCGCCCACGGGGCTCACAAAGCCGTCGTGCTTCTCACTGGTGATGCCGGTCAGCGGCTGGAACCAGTGGGTGTAGTGGGTGGCACCCAGCTCCATGGCCCAGCGCTTCATCACGCTGGCCACAACGTTTGCCACCTCGATATCCAGGGGTGCGCCCTTGTGCAGGGTGCGCTCCAGGCTCTTGTAAGTAGCGCTCGGCAGGCGCTCCTTCATTACATGCTCGTTAAAGACCTTGCTGCCGTAGATTTCCATAACATTTGCTGCCATAAATCCTACTCCTTACTTGATCTTATGTCTGTCCCTTCCGAAACTGTCTCCCGCCGCCGAACTGCGGCCCGGAAACAGCGAAAAGCTTTTTAACAAAAACGGCGCTGCGAGTCAGGAGGTGACCCACAGCGCCGTTGCTGTCTATGATTTGATTATATCCCGGAACGGCTCAAAAGGCAATTGACAAAACTGACGATTCTGCACAAACACGTTCTCGTTTTTTTGGGAGATATCGTATTTGGTATTACTTTTAGATCACCTGGAACAGGAAGAACTTCAGGTAATTGGTCTCGGGCACGCCCCACAGGATGGGGTGATCCGGGGCCTGCTGCTTCACCTCGATCTGCCGCAGCTGCCGGTGGGCATCCTTTGCGGCGGTGTGCAGCATCTTGATGAACAGTTCCTCCGTGGCAAAATGAGAGCAGCTGGCTGTGGCCAGATAGCCGCCCCGGGGCAGCAGCTTCATGGCACGGTAGTTGATCTCCTTATAGCCGCGCATGGCGTTTTCCACCGTGCGGCGGGCCTTGGTAAAGGCCGGCGGATCAAGGATGATAAAGTCGTAAGGGTGGCCCTCTTTTTCCAGCCGGGGCAGCAGCTCAAAGGTGTCCTCGCAGAGAAAATCCATGTTGATCAGGTTGTTGCGCTGGGCGTTCCGCTGGGCCATGGCAATGGCCTCGGCGCTGATGTCAGCGGCCGTGACCCGGGCAGCCCCGCCCTTGGCGGCGTTCAGCGCAAAGCTGCCGGTGTGGGTAAAGCAGTCCAGCACGGTGTGCCCGGCAGCAATGCGGGCCACAGCCCGGCGGTTGTATTTCTGGTCGAGGAAAAAGCCGGTCTTCTGGCCGTTCTCAAAATCGACGTGGTAGAACACGCCGTTCTCGCAGATCTCAGTCTGGGTGCTGTCGGGGTGCGTCTCGCCGGGCAGGTCAAACCAGCCCTTGTTCTGTGCCAGGCCCTCCTTGGCCCGCAGGGCCTCGTCGTTGCGCTCGTAGATGCCGTCAATGGTCTGGCCGTCAGCGCGCAGGACTTCTGCCAGCAGGGGGAAGAGGATGGGCTTGAGCTTTTCCATGCCCACGCTCAGGGTCTGGGTGACAAGGATATTGTTGAACCGGTCCACAGTCAGGCCCGGGAACTGGTCAGCCTCGCCAAAGATGACACGGCAGGCGGTCAGGTCGGCGGGCTCCAGCACGGTCTTGCGGTAGGCCCAGGCGTATTCGACCCGGCGCTTCCAGAAAGCGGCATCGAAGGTGTCGTTGGCGTTGCGGGAGATGAGCCGCACCCGGATCTTGCTTTTCAGTGAGAGAAAACCGGTGCCAAGATAGGCACCCTTTGTGCTGACCACATCGACCAGCGTGCCGTTTTCAGGCTCCACCTCCGGGGAACTCAGGATGTCGTTTTCGTACACCCAGGGGTGGCCGCCCACCAGCAGGCCCTCGGCGTGTTTGTTGACGGTGTAAACGGGGTAATTGCGAGAAGATTTCATAGTTGCTCCTGTTATAACTGGCTCGCCCTCTCAGTCTCGCTCCGCTCGCCAGCTCTCCCAAAGGGAGAGCCTTTGGCGATTTTCGATTCAGTCTCATCAAACTTAAATACAGAGCGGCTCTTGGCTCCCCCTTTGGGGGAGCTGGCAATGCCGTCAGGCATTGACTGAGAGGGTGAGGATGCTAAAATTTCATACTGATATTTATTCTAACATAAAAACGTGCTAGAATAAATACAAAAACACAGAAACGAGGAAAACGTCATGGAGATCGAACGCAAATGGATGGTGAACGGCTGGCCGGAGGGCGAAAACTTCCCGGCTCTGCCGCTCAAGGAAGAGTTTGTCATGCGGCAGGGATATATCAGCGTGCGGCCCACCGTGCGCATCCGGGAGGAGGCGCTCAAGGGCGGCAAGACGGCCTATATCCTCTGCTTCAAGTCCGGAAGCGGGCTTGCACGGGAGGAGATCGAGCGCCCCATCGACAAGAAACTGTTTGATGAACTGGAAACAAAGATCATCGGTAAGCCCCTGATCGGGAAGATCCGCAGAAGCTACGCCCTGCCCGATGGCCTTGTGCTGGAGGTGAACCATGTGGATGAGGGCCAGCCTACTGCGTTCTGGTACGCTGAGGTGGAATACCCCACCGTGGATGCCGCCCGCAGCTGGAAGCCGGAAGCCTTTGGCCTTGCAGACTATCTGAACGATGATGTCACCGACCAGCCCGGCCAGAGCATGGGAGCCTACTGGGAACAGACCCGGAAATAAAAATGACCCTCTCCGTCGCGCAGATGCGGCCGCCTAGCCCTTGGGGAAAGACGGCAGTGCAAAGCAATGACAGAGAGGGTCATTATTTTTTACTTCTTGTGGTACATCCGGTCTGCTTCCTCATAGGTGGGCTCGCAGGTCAGATACATGCCCAGCTTCTTCACGGTGTCCATATCCACGCTGGACAGGATGACGGTGGAGTGCATATCGCAGCCCTTCAGGTGGGAGAGCTGCTTGAGGGCGGCTGCAGCAGTGGGATTCTGCGCGGCCGAGCTGGACAGGGCGATCAGGATCTCGTCGGTGTGCAGACGGGGGTTCTTGCTGCCCAGATAGTTGGTCTTGAGGGTCTGGATGGGCTCGATGGCGGCGGCAGAAACGAGGTCAAGCTCCTGGTCGATGCCGGCCAGCTTTTTCAGCGCGTTGAGCAGAGCGGAGGAAGCGGCACCCAGCAGGGGGCCGGTCTTGCCGGTGACAACGGTGCCGTCCGGCAGCTCAATGGCAGCGGCGGGGGCACCGCCGGTCTTTTCAGAGACTGTATGGGCGGCCTGCTCCACCGGGCGGCTGCCCAGGGTCAGTCCGGCCTGATTCATCAGCAGCTCCAGCTTGTAGACCTCACTCTGGATCTGTGCGCCGTTCTTGAGGTCGCACAGGGCCTTGAAGTAGCGGCGGACGATCTCGTTGCGGGAAGCTTCGCAGCAGGCTGCATCATCCACAATGCAGTTGCCTGCCATATTCACGCCCATGTCGGTGGGGGAGTGGTAGGGACTCTTGCCGGCAATCAGCTCAAACATGGCGTTGACCACGGGGAAGATCTCAATGTCGCGGTTGTAGTTGACCGCGGTCTTGCCATAGGCCTCCAGATGGAACGGGTCGATCATGTTCACATCGTTCAGGTCGGCAGTGGCGGCCTCGTAAGCCAGGTTGACCGGGTGCTTCAGGGGGATGTTCCAGATGGGGAAGGTCTCAAACTTGGCATAACCGGCCTTCACGCCCCGCTTGTATTCGTGGTACAGCTGGGACAGGCAGGTGGCCATCTTGCCGCTGCCGGGGCCGGGAGCCGTGATAACCACCAGCGGGCGCTGGGTTTCAATGTACTCGTTGCGGCCATAGCCCTCGTCGCTCACGATGCGGGCAACGTCGTTGGGGTAGCCGGGGATCTTATAGTGCCGGAAGGTGCGGATGCCCAGGCTGTTCAGCCGCTTCTCAAAGGCTTCCACCTCGGGGGCAGCGGTGTACATGGTCACGCATACGCTGCCCACAAACAGGCCGCGCTCCTGGAATGCATCGATAAGACGCAGAACGTCCAGATCATAGGTAATGCCATAGTCACCGCGCACCTTGCTGCTGACGATGTCCTCAGCGTTGATGACGATAACGACCTCGGCCTGATCCTTCAGCTGCAGCAGCATCTGCAGCTTGGAATCGGGCTGGAAGCCGGGCAGCACGCGGGAGGCGTGGTAGTCATCGAACAGCTTGCCGCCGAATTCCAGATACAGCTTGTTGTCGAACTGCGCGATCCGCTCCCGGATGTGCTCCGACTGCATCTGCAGGTATTTGTCGTTGTCAAATCCTTTTTTCATTCGTTGCTCCTCTTCCTGATTTCGGTTCCCTTATCCTGCCCGGGCAGCGGGTTCCACAGCGGAAGTGTGCCCGGGGAATTACACAATACAAAAACAGTATATCATATCAGAGGAGCGGGTGCAATAAAAAATCAACAAAAGTCCCGCTCCTTCCAGCAGAGAGCTTTTGCCGGAAAGAGCGGGGCAGGGAGGAACAGTGCGGATTACAGGGTCAGCTGGATGCCGCTGAGGGTCACGGTATCCGGATCGGGCTCCTCATCCTTTGCTTTGGCGCGGGTCTGTTTGGGCAGAGCGTCTTCGTGGACTACTTTGCCGCATTCCAGCTCAGGGATGGCAAAGAAGGCTGCTTCCAGAGCATCAGGCAGCTCTACTTCACCGGTAACATGCAGGAATTTGATCTGAGCCAGCAGGTCTGCGCTCTCTGCGGGGATGACAGCATCGCCCAGCACATAGAGACGGGTGCCATACCGACGCAGGGAAGAGGCGGTCAGCTCCAGGTCGTCCTCCACCACGGCGGTGCCGTCCGGCACGATGATCAGCTCGGTGGAATCCGGGAAGAGCGGGGCCAGAACGGGCGCAAGGCTTGCGCACAGGATGGCCTTTGGAGCGGAAAAGCTGCAGCCCTTTGCGGCCAGTGCGGCAGTGTCGAGCCTGGGGTCAACCGCCAGGAAGCGATGTTCATTCCAGTACAGGCGGCTTTGTGCCCGCAGCAGGAAGGTGTTGTCCAGCTTGATGGAGCTTCCCGGCAGGAGCACTGCATCATCGGGGTAGACCGCCAGCTTTCCGTTCAGGATGCAGCGGGCGGATACCACTGCCGAGAGGCACTGCGGGCAGTAGATCATACCGTTGACCAGAATGCAGGCGTACTTCTGTAAAACCTCCGCAGCATCCGGTGTGATCATCAGCTTGCCGTTGACCACCAGTACCTGCCCGGCGGCGGTCTGGCTGGCAGAGCTCAGCGTGACCTTGCCATTGATCACACCCACCGAGACCTCTTCCGGGACATTTTTGCAGAGCATCGAATCCAGAGAAATGTTGTGCTGGCTCAGGAGCGTCTGCACCCGGGGCGAGGTCAGCGCGATCATGCAGTCCAGCTTGATCTGCTCATAGCGGTCAAGAAAATCCTCCTGCACATTGCGCAGGTCCAGGATCATAGCGTCCACATTCAGGTTCTTTTTCATCATTTATTCCTCCGTAAGTTCAGTTTTGAGGCGATGGCGTATCTGGGCAAGGCGGCTGCGGACTGTGCCGGGCGGGAGACTGAGCAGCTGACCGATCTCGCTGGCATTGTAGCCCGCTGTATAGCGCAGGGTGAACAGCCGCCGCTCTTCCGGGGTGAGCAGAGCCAGCAGACTGGCGGCTTCCACTGTGTCCAGCGCAGAATCCGGTTCAGCACGGTCCTCTTCCGGGAAAAAGGTGCTGAGCAGCTGCTCCTCCTTTGCCACCCGGCGGAGCTGGTCACAGTAGAGATTCCGTGCGGTGGTAAACAGCCAGGCCTTGCACTGCCGCTCTGTAAAGCTGTTGATAAGGGTCCGGTTCTGCAGTGCCCGCAGAAAGACTTCCTGGGTCAGATCCTCCGCCCGGGCTTCGTCCCGGCAGAGATTGAAACAGAAGTGTTCCAGCCTGTCCCAGAAGGTCTCGTACAGCAGCTCCCACATGGGGCTTCCTCCTTTCATTGCGTCGTTCTGCCTGTAAGACGAAGGAAACCGGGGAAGTGTTGGATAGATCCGGAAAAAAATAAACCCTCAGTCTCGCTGGCGCTCGCCAGCTCCCCTACCAGGGGAGCCTTTGGCATGGCGGTAAACAGCGTGAAACTGAGGGAAATTCCTTGATTTAATGTTTTGCTTCCAGTGCTTCGAGATCTTCTTTGATCTCTTCCACATCTTCTTTCAGGAACATCAGGCAGAAGCTGACGGCCAGCAGCAGGCAGGAGAACCAGATGGCCTTTGCGCCGCAGAGGTCCAGCGTCAGGCTGCCCAGGCCCGCGCCCAGCGCAAACAGGAGGATGATGCCCCAGTAATAGAAGGATTTTTTCAGGGCGGCAGGATTGCGGTTGAGCACCCAGCTGCAGAGGGAGTCCATGCCGCTGCGCATGTTGCCGATGCACATGGTGCTGGCAAAGGCATAACCGTTCACCTTGCGGAAGGTCTGCACCTGCATCGCACAGGCAAACGAGACCAGTGCATTGGCCATAAGATTCCACTCCTGCGGGAAAAAGCCCACCACGAACAGCATCACGATCTCACATAGCACCACCAGCTGCCGCCAATGGAGCCGCTGCAGATTCTGCAGCTTCTGGTGCATCAGCTCTGCCGCGAACACGCCCAGCGCAAAGAAGCACAGGGGCACAAGATAATGCAGCACACGCCCCCACTCCCCGGCAAAGGCATGGACAGCCATCAGCACGATGTTGCCGGTCTGGGCGTTGGCAAACACCTTGCCCCGGAACAGATAGGTGTATACGTCCTGCAGGCCGCCGGACAGTGAAAGGAACATTGCCGTGCAGAACGCTTCCGACATCTGGCCGCGGCGCTTTTTCTTGGAATTCATGCAAATTCCCCCTCTGATTTGTTACCCCTATACTATAACGCGGGTTGACGGATTTGTCAAAAACAAAAGGTGATTTTTAGCGGTTTTGACTATGTAAAGCGAATATGCCTGCCATGTTTTTTGCAATTGCATCCGGGTTGTGCTACAATAAGACCATTCATACAGAAAAAGGAGAATCCCCCCATGCCCAATATCATCGAGATCACGGATTTTCACGCGCCGGAGCTGGACCCCTACGCCCGCTTGACGCAGAACCAGCTGCGCAGTCGGCTGGAACCCGAAAAAGGCATCTTCATTGCCGAGAGCCCCAAGGTGATCTCCCGGGCACTGGATGCAGGCTTTGTGCCGGTCTCCCTGCTGATGGAGCGCAGGCAGATCACCGGCCCTGCGGCGGAGATCCTGACCCGCTGCGGGGATGCACCCATTTATACTGCTGACCGGGAGCTGTTGGCTGCACTGACAGGCTACGAGCTGACCCGGGGTGTGCTCTGCGCCTTTCAACGTCCGAAGCCCCGCACCGTGGAGGAGCTTTGCCGGAATGCCCGGCGGGTGGCCGTGCTGGAGGGCATTGTGGATTCCACCAACGTGGGTGCCATCTTCCGCAGCGCGGCAGCGCTGAACATGGACGCTGTTCTCGTCAATCCCTCCTGCTGTGACCCGCTCTGCCGCCGGGCCGTGCGCGTGAGTATGGGCACGGTGTTTCAGGTACCCTGGGCGCAGATCGGCGAAACGCCCGCCGATTGGCCCGAAAAGGGGCTTGCTCAGCTGAATGCCCTGGGCTTCAAGACGGCTGCCATGGCCTTGAGTGACCGTTCGGTCAGCATCGATGACGAAGCCCTTGCCCGGGAGCCGAAGCTTGCCATTGTGCTGGGCACGGAGGGAGACGGCCTTTCCCATACCACCATCGCATCCTGCGATTATACGGTCAAGATCCCCATGTCCCACGGGGTCGATTCCCTGAATGTTGCCGCCGCCAGTGCCGTGGCGTTCTGGCAGCTGGGCAAACAGTAATTCATAAGCCACACAGCAAAAAACTCCCGCCCGGAGCGCATCCGGGCGGGAGTTTTGCTATGCCTTAGAAGGATTCAAAGGAGAAATTACTTTTTCATGTAGATATGGTGGGGCAGACCTGCAATGTACAGCGGAGTCAGCTCAGCCTGGATCAGCGGGCGGGCATACTCGAGGAATTCCTCGGTCATCTGGGTGTGATTCTCGTTCATCCAGCTCAGGGGGACCTTCTTCTCGAGGTTTGCAACCTCACTGATGGGGTGCAGCTCGGTGATGTACTGATAGGGGCTGTTGGAAATGCGCTTCAGGGCGACCATCTGACCGGTGACACCCTCAAAGGCAGCCTTGGCAGCAGCGCCGCCCACCTGGTAAGCCTCGGTGATATCGGTGCGGCTGGTCAGGTGACCAGCGCAGCGCTGCAGGGTAGAAAGCTCGATGCAGCGGGTCTTGGTATCCAGATTGCGGGCGACCACATTCGCCAGATAGCGTGCGGTACCGGTCAGTGCCTTGTGGCCGAAAGCGTCCACTGCGTGCACATCATCGGCCAGCTCACAGACGTAGCGGCCGTCCTCGAGTTTGACACCCTCGGAAACAGCGATCACGATGCTGGGCTTCTTCTCCTGCATGGCGCGGACCTTCTCAATGAAGTGCTCCACGTTGAAGGGGACTTCGGGCAGGCAGATCATATCCACGCCCTCGCAGTCATCACTCTTGGCCAGAGAGGCAGCAGCGGTCAGCCAGCCGGCGTTGCGGCCCATGATCTCGACCACGGTGACATAATTGGTGCCGTAAACGGTGGCATCGCGGATGATCTCCTTCATCACCACACCGATGTACTTTGCCGCAGAACCGTAGCCGGGGGTGTGGTCGGTCACCATCAGGTCGTTATCGATGGTCTTGGGAACGCCCATGAAGCGGATGTCGCTCTGGATGCGGTTGCCGTACTCGGCCAGCTTGCCGATGGTATCCATGGAATCGTTGCCGCCAATGTAGAAGAAGTAGCCAATGTTCAGCTTTTCCAGGATGGCAAACAGCTTCTTGTAAACGGTCTCGTCATCGTGCCAATCGGGCAGCTTATAGCGGCAGCTGCCCAGGAAGCTGGACGGGGTGCGCTTGAGCAGCTCGATATCCAGGTCATCGGTCAGCACGGTGGAAAGATCCACCACGCGCTCCTCCAGCAGACCGGCAACGCCGTTGCACATGCCGTAAACGATCTCAGCGCCGCGGCTCTTGCAGCTCTCGAATACGCCTGCCAAACTTGCATTGATGACGGAGGTAGGGCCGCCAGACTGACCAACGATTGCATTTTTACCCATGATGATTTCTCCTTTTCTTCTGTTTCGGCTTTTATATTATCGTGCAGGAGCACGAAAACAGACCACGAGGGGGAGGAAACGCGCAAATGAAGCTTACAGGCAGATATGGCGCGGGGTACCGTTGACGTAGACCGGTGTCACTTCGTCCAGGATGAGCGGGCGGGCATACTCCTCAAATGCCGCCGTCACCTGCATTCCGTCCGGGGTGATCCAGTCCAGCGGCACCTTTTTCTCCAGGTTTGCCACCTGCTGGACATCCACGGACTCGGTGATGCACTGGTAGGGGTAATCGGAAATGCGCTTGAGCGAGATCATCCGCCCAGTCTCGCCCGCAAAGGCAGCGGAAGCGGCAGCGCCGCCCACGGCGTAGGCCTCGTTCACATCGGTACGGCTGGCCAGATGGCTGGCGCAGCGCTGCAAGGTCGAGAACTCGATGGCACGGCTCTTGCAGTTCAGGTTGTCGTGGATGAGATCGGAAAGGTACCGGCTGGTGCCGCTGAGGATGGCCTTGTGGCCAAAGGCATCCAGCTGCCCGGCGG
>OLWL01000739.1_pt1 | contig 20694 bp, 17 predicted proteins | sample 1674151 | NCBI WGS metagenome assembly OLWL01 (sample SAMEA103958148, study PRJEB25191) | human gut metagenome
TGATAACATCCATGCAGTCGCTCTTCCATGTAACCGTAAAAGGGTAATCATCATATTCCTCCTGCAATTGCAGATCTTCCCTGACACAGTCCAATGATTCATTGCCTCCGCAGATCAGGCCCGGCAGCTCCTCCCGGAAAGCATCAAACAATTTTTGCAATTCCTCCTGACGGTATTTTCTGGGTTGTACTGTAAGTGCAAAGGAATATTGACTTCCATCCTCTACTTTTCCGATAATAACATAGTCCTTGCTTCCGCTTCCGGAATCTGCCCTCTTCATCCAACCGTTTTTTATAGAATTTCCTTCACTTTTTCCAAGTACAACAAACAATATCAGAAGAATTCCCACGAAAAATATCATGAGGGACATTGTTAACTTCCTTACATAATACTCTGTAATGCGCTCCTCCTGATTTTCTCCGGGATATAAACGGCTCAGATCTGTCTTTACCCTGTCTCTTCCCGGAACCGGTATTTTCCACAGGTGCATTTTCTTGTATATTATGAGCACTACCTGATAGCAGATCTCCACTACACCCTTTTTTCGTTCCATAGTATTCTCCCTTTAGAGACTTTCACCGATCCGTTCCATGATCTTCTCTCCTACGATATAGGCGCACAAATAGATTGCAAGGCATACTGTCATTATGATATATCCGGTTATGTTATGATACAGCGATACAAAATAACCCGGATATGTGACACCTATATAGAATGAAATTGCAAAAGGCATCACTTCCATCACTCTCTGTTCCAGGCGTCTTCCCTGCAGCAATATCATCATCTCCTGTGTCGTCTCCACTTTATCGCTGATCAATTCTGCAGTATTTCGTATGATCTGCGATACATTGCCTCCTCCCCTTTTCGCCACGGAGAGTATCGTCGAAAACTGCTGAATCTCCTCACATCCGCTGCGTTCTGCCAGATCTCCTATCAGTTCTTCCAATGTGATATTTACGATCATTCCTCTGCGGATCAGTTCCAGTTCACCATACATTGCGGATCGTTCGCCAAAAAGCAGACGAATATCTTCTCTGCTCTCCAAGAAAGCATTTTCCACGGCGTATCCGGTTCTGAGTGAATTAGCAACTGCCAGAAGACATTCCTTGAACTGCACGGTCAGTTCCCATCGTTTTTTCTCCCTCTGTTCTCTGACACACTTCCGGAAATAAAGAATTCCCGGGAAAATAAAGAGAATGACAGCAAACACCGAACGATAGAAAAACCAGGAAAAAAAGAGAATTCCGGCTGTTGTGCGCAGCAAAGGATTCATCAATTCACGAAAGTCCGGCCGCTTTAAGTTTCCCTTCATGAAGCAAGCCTCCCTTTTTCTGTAATTTACCAACTACATTACCTTCGCTGCTCTCCCCCAGTTCTTCAAAGCAGTACAATGGATTCAGACGGATTTCGCCGTTCTCACAACCCACTACTTCTGTAATTTCCAACACTTTTCTGCTTTTATCCCGAATTCTCCCCAGATGCACAATAATATCCACGCCGGATGCTATCTGGTTGCGGATCGCCGGAAGCGGCAGATCCATTCCCATAAGTACCATATTCTCCAGTCTCGACAACATATCTGCTGCACTGTTTGCATGCCCCGTAGACATACTGCCGTCATGCCCGGTATTCATACATTGCAGCATATCAATAGCTTCCGCGCCTCTCACTTCGCCTACAATGATCCTGTCGGGCCGCATCCGCAGAGATGAGCGGATAAGTTCCCGGATTCCGATCTCTCTGCATCCTTCCGCATTGCCATTACGTGTCTCCAGGCGCACCAGATTGGGAATTCCCTGAAGTTGCAGTTCCGCGCTGTCTTCGATGGTGATGATCCGCTGTTCCGGCGGAATGAATCCGGATAATACATTCAAAAAGGTCGTCTTCCCGCTACCGGTTCCTCCACTGACGAAAATGTTATATCCCGCCTTTACCAGTGTCTTCAAAAAATCCGCAGCTTCCGGAGATATAGTTTCCATCGCGATCAGTTTTTGCATGGTGATCGGTTTATCCGGAAAACGTCTTATGGTAATGATGGGTCCATTCAATGCAATGGGACTCATCACAATGTTCACACGGGCGCCATTGCTTAATCGCGCATCAACAATTGGTGATGCCTCATTTACCACTCTGTTACATCCGGCCACGATCTGTTGAATCACATCCTGGAGCTTTTCCATGGAATCGAAAGCCCGATCCAGTTCCTGCAGCTGTCCGTCCCTCTCTACAAAAATATGATCCAGTCCATTGATCATAATCTCCGTAACAGAGCTGTCATCCACAAAAATCTGCAGAATATCCAGCCGTCTCAGGGAATCAAACAATTCCTTACGCAATCGTCTCCGCAATTCCACAGAACACAATTCCAGATTTTCCTGTTCCATGAGAACTTCATCAATCGTATCCTCTACCTCTTCATCCGTATAGTCTCTTCCGTAATCCAGTCTCTCCTGCACCATTTGTCGAAGCTTTCTTCTCTGTTCCAAGTAATCCATTTTTTCTCTCCCTGTTCTAATTTTCCAGCATTGCTATTTCTTTCCTCACATACTCCGCCAATTCTCCTCTGGTAAATTGCTCCATTTCTGTGGGAAGCTTTTGAAAAAAGGGTAAAGCAAGTTTACGGGTTTTGCCTTTTACCGTGTCTTTTTCGCACAAAGCAAGCAATTGCTCATATTGATCCAGTTTCATTCGTGACATTTTATCTTCTTTGGTCAGCGTAAATACTCTGGTACATATCTGCAGTACCTCAAACAATCCCTGTATACTTTCGCTCAGATCCAGTATGACATATTCATATTTTCCGAGTTCTTCGATCCGTTGGAAGAGGTTTCTCCACTCTTCCGGCGGGATTTCCAACAGGTTCTGACCGTTGCGCATCGGGGGAATGTAATCCAGACCGCCTTTGTGCTGGATGACCGTCTGCATCCGTAAAGAAAATTTTCCCGCATCTCCTGTCAGAAAATACAGCAGATCTGCAAGGTCTCTGCTCTGTCTCTCCGGAAGGAGTTCTGCGATCCCAATATAGTGTTCAAAATTGAGATACAAAGTGGGATGTTTTTCTGACAACAATTGGCCCAGCGTCAGTGCAAAAGAACTTTGCAGACATCGATGTACCGGGGAATAGATACCTATAAATTTTGTCTTATACTCTGCACACAAAAACGGCAATTGTGTTCCCACCGTCTCCACATACAATTCCAGCAATTCCTTCCACACCTTGTCAGCTTCCTGGTACTTATTGATATTCGGAAACTGGTGAAAGCGAAGTGTCCCGCTTTCATTAAGAATCGCCTGGCATGCCGGCTCCAATGTACTCAGCGTATCCATGCAGGAAGATTCCGCCACTACCAGCATTGTCACCCCCCCATTTTTCTCCCGTTCCAACAGTTCCTCCATCTTTGTGTATGTATGGATCTCCCATGGCAGTTCCTTCTGCCTTCTCAAAAACTCCGAAAGAAGTCTCGCATACTCTTCTTCACGGTCGAACAGAACCATAACCGCTTCCTTCTGTTCCATCAATAAATCCCTCCCACGTACAGCAGCACACTGCATAAAATCGGTCCTGCCATGCAGATTCCCGCCGCCTCCGATGCTCTATCCTCCGCAAAATACACTCTCCACTGCCCACAACGGACAACATCCCACACATATTCTCCCAGATAGCACAATCTCTCCCAAAGATTATGTGCCCGGTACATTTTACACAGTGCGAAAATTGCTGCGAAAAGCAGCGCGAAAAACAGAAAATACAGAACTCTGCCTGCCGGAAAAAAACCGGCACAGGCGCCCAGAAGCTTTACATCTCCCGCTCCCATGGCTCCGATGTAAAAGAACAGATAAAATGCCATGGTCGTTAACAGAATATTCCCCAGGTATCCACCAATCCCCGAAATCCCCTGCTCCCACAGTCTCGTTCCCAGCCCTGCGAGCAGGCATCCTAAAATTAATCCATTGGGAATCCTGCGGCTTTTGTAATCATAGCGGCAGGCAATGCCTAAAAGAAAACACAATATTAATTTTGTTCCGGTATTCGTTACATTCTCACTCTCCTCTCAGTTACTGTACAAGTGGTAATGCGGGATGAAATAATCCCAAAAGAATTGCAGATCTTATAAGATATCTTACAACCATCGCGATTGGTTGTAAGATGGATTATAGTCGTTGTTTTTCTATCTGACAAGTGCTTTTTCGTAAAAAAATAATCTTTGTTACATTTTAACAATCACGCTTGTAAAGTTTCCTGCCACATTCGCGCAAGTCCTTGATTTTACTGGATTTTTGCCTGTCAAAGCATTCGATAAACTACCAGTCCGTACAATGCAAGGATCCCCGGAAAGCCTAAGATACCTGCTGTCAGAACCGTAGCCGCGTTGATCCCTACGGTCACAGCGAGCCCCAGCATTCCCAGTCCCCAATTTATAAAACAGATCAGAATCGTACCGAAAACACTTCGTAATACAAGATTCAGAAACCACTCTGCGCGTTTACCCAGAAAACTTACCACAAGCAGCAATACACTCACTCCGATCAGGCCTAACAGTATTTTCGGATATTCCATGGCAACTCATTCCTTTACTTCTGCTGTTGCTACAATCTATTCCTGTTTTTCAGAAAAAATGTCTGCCACATTCATGCACGGCAGGTATAATTTCCCTTTTTAATTCCTATACTGTTAGTAGAAAGGACGGATAATTTATGAAAATCTTTTTTAGTCAGATAAATACGAATTCCGAAACCGTGGAAGAAGATCTCTCCCGCTTAGATTTAAAGGAGTCCATAAGAAAAACCCGCCAGGCTCTGGATATCGCCTATGCGGGTTTCGATAATGCAATCGAAAGTGATCTGATCGACAGTTATATCTATGAAATTAATGCTTTGCAGAAACGGTATCAGCACCTCACCGAACTCGCCGCTTCCCAGCCTGTGCGGCAGGAAAAAACTTTATACCAGCATTCCCCGATTCGAGCCCTGGTCGGCCATGTTTTCGGTTAACTGATTTCTTCCGTAAGTCAGTCCCGCATACACGGTCTGCGAATTATTCATCACAGGACCGGACGGATTCTGATCCTGGATCTGTCTGTATGCTTCACAGAGAGGTGCGATCACCTTACGTACATCCGCTAATGCTGCTTTGTCGCATTTTGCTTCGCATACAGCGAGTCTGCGGATACAGTACAGGTACAGACTGGACAATTCCGTCGCCGGACTGTATTCTCTGTGAAGAGAATTCAAAAGTTCATTGATACATCCCCTGGTCCTGCGAACCGCTTCCAGAAACTGCGCATCTTCTGCTGCCTGCTCAGCATCTGCAAGATACTGTAATGTCATTTCGTAGAGAATGACTACCAGCTGTGTGGCATTCGCCTGGGTGATCCGCAGAGTAAATTGTTGTTTACACTCTTTTGTCATTTCAAGTCCTCACTTTGTCACAAGCTCATTACTGTAACAGCTGCAATACCTGAGAAGGTCTCTCATTTGCTTGTGCCAGCATGGAGGTTCCTGCCTGTGCCAAGATCTGATAAGTGGTATAGGAAGTCATTTCCTCCGCCATATCCACATCCATGATACGGGAATATGCCGCGGTCATGTTCTCACTGGTAACATCCAGGCTGTTAATGGAAGACTCCAGACGGTTCTGAAATGCTCCCAGCCTGCCGCGGACGGAGGATACATATTTGATGGCACCGTCTACTCTTGCAATGGCATCCTTTGCCCCATCCTGTGTATTCACATCAATATCTTCAATTCCCATGTTCTGCAGAGTAACCGCGGGAATATTAACCTCCAGTACCTGTCCTTCGTTGGCTCCGATCTGCAGACGCATTGCTCCGATACCGGTAGCATCGATCTTCATGCCATCATAGGAATAGCCCTCTTTTGCTTCCGACACATCCAGACGCATTTCAAAGCCGTTCGTGCCGGTGATCGTCAGAAGATTATCCTTCATATCCGTCTTTAAGGGTTCTACCTCTTTAAATCCGTCTCCGAATTTAATATCTCCGTCTACTTCAAAATTTCCCTCTGCATCTTTCTTAAATTTCATAGACTGTATGGTATATTCTTTTACCGGCACATCCGGAGAACAATAATTCACTTTAATCTCCTGCTTATCGGTATATCCCTTGAGATCAAATTCTCCGTTCAACAGCTTCTGCCCGTTGAATTCCGTGGTATCCGAGATACGGGTGATCTCTTCCTTCAGCTGCACTACTTCATCCTGTATGGTTGCGCGGTCATCATCTGTCATAGTGCCGTTGGCAGCCTTGACGGAAAGCTCATTGATACGCTGCAGCATCTCACTGATCTCTGTCATGGCTCCGTCTGCAATCTCTATAATGGATACGCCGTCACTGGCATTCTGATTAGCCACGGACAGTCCCTCGATCTGAGCATTCATACGCTTGGACATTGCCAGTCCGGCAGGATTGTCCTTGGCGTGATTGATCTTCAGTCCGGAAGAAAGTCTCTCTAATGATTTGGACAGCAGGTCATCGTTTGTAGATAAAGCATTGTTGGATAACATTGCCGATACATTGTAATTGATTCTCATGTGTTACTCCTTACTTTCCGCTGCTGTCTGCGACAGCCTGCAGGAATCCTTTTGCCAGACGGTACAGCTGTTCCGTATCGATCCGACTCTCTATGGTATCTGCATTTTTTGTCTCTCCGGCTGCCATCCTTGTCATATCCCGGGAGCTGACGATGGGAAGCTTTTCCGCTTTCCAGTCTGCAGAAGTATCTGTCTGAATCCGTTCAAGGAATATATCGGAGGTCTTCTCTAATTTCGTAACCTCTTCCGGTGTATTTCCTACGAGATAGCCATCGATGGTGTCTCCCTTTACCTGTAAATATGCCTCCAGCTCCATATCTTCGGCATTCACCCTAATCTCCACAGCACCGACAGCTCCGGCTCCCTGCTGTAAGGTAAGATGGACTCCCGCCAGCTGCTCGCCCAGGTACATCGGGAGAAAATATTCCTGCTTCTCCTGAAGGCTCCCCGCAAGACGCAGCTGCTTGTGTACCAGCTGCAGCTGTTTTACATCCAGATGCTCATCCGCCCGTTCCAGGCTCATGGTCTCCGCTTCCTCTGCCGTGTCCTGAAGCATAGTCCGATAATCCTCTGCAAAATTCTGCTGATCCAGCTGTTCCCACAGTTCGGAAGTTTCTGTCCCGGCAGGCACTTCGCTGCCTGCTGTCTGCAGCATTTCTTTTTCCTGCCGATACTTTTCTCTGTATCTGCGCAGATTGCCAAACATCTCCGCCGGATCATCCATAAGTGCCTGGGCCGCCAAAAGATTCGACGCGCTGATGGGAAGTTCTCCCCTTTGCAGTAGTTCTGCGGCTTCCGGCGTCGTATTCCCCGCCTCACGCATCTGCTGCAGTCCTTCCCGGTCATACGCTGCTCTGCTTTCGCTATCATCTGACACCTCTGTCAGAACCTCTTTTGCCATACCCATCCGGATCTGTTCAGATATATTATTCGCGGACAAATGAATCTCCTGTGTCAACCCGGTATCCTCCGATACTTTCCAGTCCATATGAGAAGCCCTTCTACTTCTGGCTGCCGCCAGCAGACTGGAAAATCGCAACTCTACACCGGTATTTACTACCGCGCCTACCGCTGCACCATCCTCTCTCTCGACCTGGTGCACCATTCGATAAATTCCGATATATGCTTTCCGTTCCTCTTCTGTAACATCCTTTTTCCGTTCCAACTGATATAGGAAACGGCAGTAGTCCTCCGCTTCTTCCTCATAGCTTTGGGGGTTCTGTGAAAAATAGGACTCCAGTTCATCAAAGGTCTTCTCCAGGGGATTTACACCATCCCGGATCATCTGTAACACATTTTTCGGTGTCAGTCTGTCCACTACTGCGCTGACCTGTCTGTCAGCTTCCTTAACCTTCTCGATATTTTCAGGCGTAATTTCCATACTGTTGTATGCCAGAATCCGGACAGCCCGCTGATTTTCCGATGTCTTTTCTAATGACATACCTGTCAGAATGTCATCTACATTAGAAAATGCTTTCCGGATGCTGTCTCCCAGATCGCTTCTCGGTGCCGTCATCAGAGTCTCATAACGTTCGCCCGCTTCCTCATAGGCTTTCTGCATTGCAGCGCCTTCCTTATGGAAGTCAGAAACTGTCTCTGTGGCAGCATTCTGTTCCAAGCTATAGGGTCCCAGTACTCCGGCAGGCAATCCCGGCAATTCGGAAGCCACCTGCACTGCCTGGGTATAAGTCTCATATTTCGTCACTGCCTGAGACTCACCGGGAAAGTATTTTTCGGCAACCTCTGCCTCCGCCTTTCGCAGCGCTTCGATCAACTGCTCCATGGGGGCTGTATCAATAGAAAAATCACTCTGTAAAAGCTTTACGTTCACTTCTGCCGTCATGCGAAGGCGAATCTCTTCCAGCTGTTTTCTCGCTGCCAGATTCTCTGCCGTGGCATTCCACTTTGCATCTGAGAACCAGTCCTGCAGCATTTTATCTGCTTTTTCATAAATCGTATCCTGTCTGCCCAGGTTCGCATACATCGGGGATTTTCCCTCCGCAATTGCCGCTGCTGCCGCCTGCGCAAAAGTGTCCTCCGTGACAGGATAGGAAATACCGTCCAGTTCCACAAGCTGCTGCAGCGTATCCGTAGTCAGCGGAAGTCCTGCACTTACCAGCCACTGTGCCTTCTGTCTGTTCTCATCGTTTACCGTCAATCCCGCATCCGCAATTACCTTGTTCATCTGCTCCTGCAGTTCCTGCGGGACATCATTATTCTGTACTTTCGCACCGCTGTTCTCTGCCACATAGAGGTTCCAGATCTCCGGTTCCAGTCCATTATCCACCAGGTAGCTGACCGCACCTTCTTCCGGTTCCTTCAGGGAAGCTGCCATATCCCAGGCGCTTTTCAGTTCATTTATATTTTCCTGTGTCAAAGGAAGATCCGCGGAACGGAACTGCTCTTCGATGCTTCGGGCTAAAGTATCACTTCCTACCGCTGCCGCCAGGGTATCCATGTCGATATCATCCGTATATCCTGCGATCTGCTGTCCGGAACGCACCAGCTCTGCCTTGATCTTATCCACGATGGTGACCGCTGTATCCTGATCTAATTCTCTAGGATTAAATCCATCCTCACAGGCCTTCGCATAGTCCTCCTGTGACATGGTATGCGACAGCAATGTCATATAGTCCTGCTGCAACGCCACATTAGCATTCCCGGCATCCTGCTGCAGCTCCATCAGAGATTTTCCTTTGTTGTTCTCTTCCTTTTCCAAAGAAGACATGGGCACTGCGGCCTGTCCACTCTCGTATACTGCCCCGAAATTCACATTTACGCTCTTTTTACTGCGCCATGTCTTGTCTTTGCCCCAGTTGTTTTTCTCTGTCCGGTTACTTTCTGTTCTATTGTCATTTTCATTGATCGTCTGATTCTGAAATGTTATCTTCACACCTGTCGTCCTTTAAATCCTCTTACGAATACAAGCATTCAAAGAGGTCTTAGTGATATTTACACGTCTCTGAATAGTTATGAAAAAAGATGAGTGCACTTTGGGTCACACTCATCTTTTATTTCGGTTGTTTTATATGATTTCTTAACCTGACCTAGAACAGAAATACCGCAGCGCCATAGGGTGGCAGATCAAAGCTGATGGAGTAATCCTTATAATGATAAGGCTTTTTCTCCGCCGTAATCTCTGTGGGAATCTCGTTTCCCCAGCCGCCGAACCGTTCCTCATCACTATTCAGCAGAAGCTTATATTTTTTCTTCTTAGGCACGGGAACAGTATAGTTCTCCCATTTCATCGGGGTCATGTTAAGTACAAACAGCAGATTATTCTTGCCACTGGAACATTTTCTCACGAAGCAGTATGTACTGTGCTCCGCATCATCCGCGTTCATCCATTCAAAGCCGTCCCAGTTATTGTCAATCTCGTACAGAGCAGGGTATTTACGATACAGCTTTAACAGCTCCTTTACATAAGTATGTACGCCCTGATTCAGCTTCTCACCTAACAGATACCAGTCAAGCTCACGCTCTTCGCTCCACTCTCGCTCCTGTCCGAAATCCTGTCCCATAAATAATAATTTCTTGCCGGAATGCCCGAACATGTAGCTATACCCCACACGAAGGTTGGCATATTTATCTGCCGGATATCCGGGCATTTTATTCACCATGGAGCACTTCAGATGTACCACTTCATCATGAGATAATGGCAGAATATAATTCTCGCTGTCGTTATAGCTCATAGCAAAGGTCATGGCGTAATGATCGCCTTTCCGGTACAGCGGATCCAGCTTCATATACTCGCAGAAATCATGCATCCAGCCCATATTCCACTTGAAGGAAAATCCTAAGCCTTCCTCCCCGATACCACTGGTGACATTAGGCCATGCGGTAGATTCCTCGGCAATTGTCAAAAATCCCGGATAAGTTCCGCGGATCACTGAATTCAGATGATGGAAGAACTCAATGGCTTCCAGGTTCTTATTGCCGCCAAATTTATTCGGCAGCCATTGTCCGTCCTTTTTACCGTAATCCAGATACAGCATGGATGCTACTGCATCTACACGGATACCGTCTACATGGAACTCTCTCAGCCAGAACAGAGCATTGGCTACCAGGAAGTTCTTCACTTCATTTTTGCCATAATTAAATATCTTCGTTCCCCATTCAGGATGTTCTCCCAAACGAGGGTCGGGATGTTCAAATATGCACTGTCCGTCAAATTCTGCCAGTCCGTGTGCATCGGTTGCAAAATGTGCCGGTACCCAGTCCAAAATGACTCCAACGCCTGCCTTATGCAGTTCATTAACCAGATACATAAAATCCTTAGGCGTTCCGTAACGGGACGTAGGCGCATAGTATCCGGTCACCTGATATCCCCAGGAGCCATCATACGGATGCTCTGCGATTCCCATAAGCTCTACATGGGTGTATTTCATCTCTTTCAGATATTCAACGATCCGGTCGGCAAACTCCCGATAATTATAGAATCCTTCCGCAGTACCGTTATTCGGATGCTTCATGAAAGAACCGATATGACACTCATAGATCGCCATGGGCTCCTTGTTCATATCTTTTTTATCCCGGGCTTCCATCCACTTGGAATCCTTCCAATCGAATCCCGTGATATCAGTAACGATGGACGCTGTGCCCGGTCTGTACTCCGCATAGTTAGCAAAGGGATCGGCTTTGTACAGTCTTCTGCCATCTCTCGCATAGATCAGGAACTTATACATTGTTCCTTCTTCCACGCCGGGAACGAACAACCCCCAGATACCACCTTCTCCCAGCTTCTGCATGGGATGAGACTCCTCGTTCCATTCATTGAATGTGCCGATGACATTCACCTGTGCCGCATTTGGTGCCCATACCCCGAAATAGACTCCCTGCACACCATTTTCCGTCGACAGATGCGCGCCCAGTTTTTTATAAATATCATAATGCGTTCCCTGGGCAAAAAGATACTGGTCTGCTTCGGAAATAAATACCTTCTCCTTCGTCATAGCTGCGCCTCCCGCTATATATTTTTAACTATTCAGAACCCCATTCGCCCTATAAACATTGATAAATGTTCTTACGAATGCAAGCATTCGACGCCCATTCGTCAATGTTTACATGGCTCTGAATAGTTATACAAAATCTTTCTCAGTGAGGATGATCATATCCTCATCGTCATATCTCTTGGCAAACAGAACATCAAAGAAATGCTTTAATGTCTTTTTATTCGCATGCGCAATTGCCTCATCCACGATCTCTTTCACATCTACCACGGTAACCACATGGTCTATGGTCTGCATATCTTCAATTCTGGTATGCAGTGCGAGAACTCCCAGCTCATCAATGGAGTATTCCATTTCCCGGGCGTATTGTCTTCCGAATGCCACCAGTGTATCGTTACTGAGAGCTTCCACATCCATGCGGGCTGTAAAGCTTTCTTTCAGTTTTTCATGCTTTTCCAGGAAACGGTCGATCTCACGCTTGGTATCCTCCAGGATAATAACTATTCCCTGGTTCTCCTGCTGCAGGGCTTTATACAGGGTGTTCACCGTAGTATCGTTCATTTCCGATGCCTTGCAGATAATAAGCGCTCCGTTCTTCAGCTTGGATAATGTATCGGCAGCGTCCTTTTTATTCAGCGCATGTCCGGAGATCTTGGCAACTTTTCCGGAGAAATTGCTGTCGGTAGCCTGGATCTCACGAATCATATTTTTCGCAAGGGATAAGGTATCCATGCCTTCTTCACCGGTGATGATCACATTGCCGGTATAGGCAGCCAGGCTGATATTATCAATGGCTTTGACTAACTGTTCTCTTGCGGACTTACTCTGAATAAAGGGCGCATACAGCTCGCGCTCTTCTCTGGTAAGCGCACGGACTTTTGCTTTGTCTCTCTCCACTACGGGAGGCTCTGGGGTCTGCGGCTGCTCGTCCTCAGGGACTTCTTCTACCGCTTGTTCTACTGCTTGTTCTTCCGGCTCCTCTTTGGCCTCCGCTACGGATTCCTCCGATGCTTCTTCGATCTCTGTTATAGTTTCCTCCGACACCTCTGTAATCTCTGCCACAGGTTCCTGCGTCACTTCCATATTGGCAACAGCTTCCGGTTCCTCTATTGCGGGTTCTTCCTCATATTCCGCCACAGCAGGTTCCTCTTCAAGTTCTTCTACCTCTTCAGCGTCAACGATATCCGTATCAGCAGGTTCCGGTTCCAGCTCTTCAACTTCATCTGTGTCCGTAACCACATCAGCATCCGCTGCTTTTTCTTTTTCCAGTTTCTCTAACAGTCCATCTCTTACTGCCTGTTCAAATTCCGTGAACATGGCACCGGTCTGCTGCAATACATGCTGGCGGACTTCTTCTTCTCTCTTTTCGAGGTTTTCTTTCTTTTTGCGTTCCCACTCTGCCAGAATGTCTTCAATATTCATCTGACCGGTAATCTGCTTCTCGATGCTTTCCGCCTCGGGCATTACCAGGCTGATCTGACCGTCGGATTCCTGTGCCAGTACATTCGCCAGCTCCTTGGGAGGTTCCACCGGTACGGTCACTTCATGCATTTCGTGAATCTCTTCGACAGAGCTTTCCGGCTTGCTCTCTGTCTCCACAGGCGCCTTCGGCTCTGCTTCCGGCTCCACTTGTGCTTCCGATAATTCCGGCACAACATCCTGTTTCTTAAGAGATGCGGGTTCCTCTGGCAGGATTTCCTCGGTCTCTACCTCCGGAACCTGAGACAGGTCACCGATCTCTCCGGTCTCACCAAAGAATACCTCGGAACCTTCGATCTGCTCGGTCTCCGGCTCCAGATCATCCTCACTGACCTCTGCAATCTCCGGATAATCCAGAGATTCTGTATCGGAATCCATCATAGGTGCTACGATAGAACGGGTAATGGAGTCCGCTGTAGCTTTCGCGGTATCTTTTTTTGGCTCCTCACCGAGGACTTCACGAAGTCCCGCTGCAAGTTCTGCCTGCAGATTGATGGTATTATACTGACCCACATCCATGGTCTTCACATGAATATCGAAATCATCCTGCTCCGGCTGTGCGGAGGTCTCCTGCGCCGGTTGCTGCATGGGTTCATAGACCTGGGTATCTCCGGATACCTGGTCATAGTTATCCTCCTGAACATAGCCCTGATTCTGATCGTAGTTTCCGTCCTGAGGATAGTCCTGCGCATGCCCCTGGCTTTGGTCATAGTTCCCATTCTGGGAATAATCCTGAGTATAATTCTGATCATACCCCTGACCCTGATCATAGCTTCCGTCCTGGGCGTAACCCTGATCATAACCCTGATTTGCGCTATACCCGTTGTCCTGCACAGAGTTCTGCGACGGGATAAAGCTTCCGGGCGCATCGAACCGATGATCGTATTTTTCCTGCTGCTCCGGTGTCAACGGCTGATGGAGCATTTTCAGTTCCATTGCCTTAATAACGTATTTTCCCTCGCCAAACCAGAGGATCAGTTCATCACATTCCTCTACGCATCTGGCTGCCAGTCCGACTCTATGATACAAATAGGCCAGTTCATATGCCCATTTTTCCCTGTAATCTCTCTTCTTCAGTTCTTCCAAAACTGAGATTCGTTCTTCAAGGCTCACGTCCTGCGCCTCGTACAATTTATACTGCAGAATATATCTTCCCGAATCCTTGGGCGCCACCTGTACGAATTCCTTATAATATTCTATCGCCTGTACGTATTCTTCCATTTTAATGGAAAGTTCGCACAGGGAATAGCAGATGGTCCTTCCGCCGGGACGACGTTCATATGCCAGAAGCAACATATCTCTGGCATCCTCATATCTGCGATTGATCTTATAGAGATCACTGATCGTACACAGCATCATGACACTTTTTACACGACGCCAGTCAATCGTGTCGGCAATTTCAGCCGCCTGTGCATATTCTCCCCGGCTGATCAGGTCTTTGATTTCTTCCGCTCTTAATTTATATTCACTCTTATCCAAGGTATTTCGCTCCCTTAACCTTTTCTTGTCCTAAGTTCCTATTTTCACCAAAGCAGACTGTCCCACTTTTTTCTTATTCAGTGTATCATAGTCACTATACGTATGTCAAAATCAAACTGGGGAAATTGTAGTGGAAATTACGCGAGCAATGAGCCGCGCATAGGCATAAGGAAAGACAGCGATGGGCGCTCACGCACACATCGCTGTCTTTAATCACAGATATTTTCCCGTAATGCTGTCGGCATTTGCCCTGATCTGCTCCGGAGTTCCCACAGCGACAACTCTGCCGCCGTCTTCTCCACCACCGGGTCCCATATCAATGATGTAATCGGCATTGCGGATCACATCCAGATCATGTTCAATGACAAGTACCGTTGCCCCATTGTCTACCAGCGCCTGAAATACCTGCAACAGGGTCTGTACATCTAACGGATGCAGTCCGATCGTCGGTTCGTCGAATACAAATACGGAATCTGACTGTCCCCTTCCCATTTCGCTGGCAAGCTTCAACCGCTGAGCCTCCCCGCCGGAGAGGCTTGGTGTCTCTTCGCCTAATGTTAAATATCCCAGTCCCAGATTTTTCAGTACTTCCAGACGCTGATGCACGACTTTCCAATCCTCTGTCGCCTGCAATGCCGTTGTTACATCCATCTCCATCATCTGCGGCAGAGAATAACGTTTCCCCCGTTTGTTCGCATAGCAGATGTCCCATGCCTCTCTGGCATAGCGGGAACCGCCGCACTCCGGGCAGGGCACATCCACATCCGGCAGGAACTGTACGTCCAGACTGATCTGTCCGGTACCGTCGCAGACCGGGCATCTTAGTTTTCCGGTATTGTAAGAAAAATCTCCCGCCTTATATTTCTTATTTTTCGCATCCGCGGTTTTCGCATAGATCTTCCGCAATTCGTCATGCACATTGGCATAAGTGGCTACCGTGGACCGCACATTGATGCCGATGGGGGATGCATCGATCAGTTTTACATGGGCAATGCCATCCGCGGTGATACTTTTTACATGGCCGGGCAAATGTTCGCCGTTTAACTTTGCTTTCAGCCCTGGAATCAGGCTTTCCAGCACCATGGTGGTCTTACCGGAGCCGGAAACACCGGTAACGACCGTAAGTCTTCCCTTGGGAATATCTATTTCCAGAGGTTTTACCGTATGGATAGCATCTGTGGACAGATGAAGCTTTCCCAGTGCAAATATTTCCTCCCGGGCGATGGGCTTACGGATACGCATATCCGCAGTCTGCACCAGAAAAGGACCGATCATGGACTCTTTCTGCGCAATCACCTGCGGAATCGTGCCCTGTGTGATCACATAGCCGCCTCCGGCACCGGCTTCCGGTCCCATTTCGATCAGCCAGTCCGCCTCAGATAAGATCTGAGTGTCATGGTCTACCAAAATAATGGAGTTGCCGTCAGCGATCAGGTCATGCATCACCGCATTCAACCCCACAATATTCGAAGGATGCAGACCGATGGAAGGCTCATCCAGCACATAGAGCACTCCTGTGGTACGGTTCCGCACTGCACGTGCCAGCTGCATCCGCTGTCTCTCCCCGGTGGACAGAGAGGCTGCCGCACGATTCAGAGACAGGTAAGTAAGTCCCAGATCCATCAGACGCTTCGCCACAGTCTGGAAAGATTCACAGATGGATTCCGCCATGGGCCGCATCTCTTCGGGCAAAGAATCCGGCACTCCCGCTACCCAGTCCACCAATTCTTTCAGGGGCATCTGGCAGGCTTGCGCAAGCCCTATGCCCCTAAGTCTCGGTGCTCTGGCGGCTTCCGAAAGCCTACTGCCGCCACATTCCGGACAGATGTCCTCCTTTAAGAATTTTTCCACACGTTTCATGCCCTTTTCGTCTTTTACCTTTGACAGCGCATTTTCTACCGTGTATACCGCATTGAAATATGTAAAATCCAGTTCTCCCGCCTGATTGGTCTTTTTCGCCTTATAAAAAATATGTTTCTTCTCCGCGGGACCGTGATAGACGATCTCTTTTTCCCGATCTGTAAGTTCCCGGAAAGGCACATCCGTCCGCACTCCCATTTCCCGACAGACATCTGTCATTAAAGACCACATGAGACTGTTCCAGGGTGCCACCGCTCCCTCGTCAATACTCAGGGAATCATCCGGCACAAGAGAATCCAGGTCCACAGTCCGCACACTTCCCGTACCGCCGCATTTCGGGCAGGCTCCCTGAGAATTGAATGCCAGTTCCTCTGCGCTGGGAGCATGTACCTTCGCTCCGCATTCCGGGCACAGGATCTCCTGCTCCGCCGCTACTTTCAGGGTCGGAGGCACATAATGTCCGTTAGGGCAGCGGTGGGATGCCAGTCTGGAATACATCAGACGCAGACTGTTCAAAAGCTCCGTTCCGGTTCCAAAGGTACTACGGATCCCGGGAATGCCGGGGCGCTGATGCAGTGCCAGAGCAGCTGGAACATAAAGGACTTCATCCACCTGCGCTTTCGCCGCACCGGTCATACGTCTTCTCGTATATGTGGACAAGGATTCCAGATAACGTCTGGAGCCCTCTGCATAGAGGACACCCAGTGCCAGCGAAGATTTTCCCGAACCGGATACCCCGGCGATCCCCACGATTTTATGCAGGGGAACATCCACATCTATATTTTTCAGGTTATGAACCCTTGCACCTCTTACCTTAATATGCTTTGGTTCATTAGCTTCGTATTCCATGATAGTACTCCTCATTATAGTAAATCGTAATTATTCAAACCTCACCCATACATTCGCAAAACGTTCGCTGACTCGTTCTTTCTCGCTTCTACGCAGCTAATTTTGCTCATTTATGAGGTGGTGACTCAAATAATTAAAATAGATCCAGCATATTGTCCAGATAGATTTCTTCTCTGACCTGCAGTTGGTACTCCGGTTTCGTCATATAGTACAGTAAAAATTCCAGAACCAGTGCACTGCCCAGTCCCCGGCCTTCGATCTTGTAATTGGAAAATCCCATAGGCAGATAGATCTTCTGAATATCTCCCACGCTGATAAATCCGGGATTTTTCATGGCTTTGGAGAAACGATAGCCCTCCTCCGCCCCCGGTGAGGTACAACTAAAATCCGGCTCCTCTCCCAGATTCCTGCGGCTGACGGCTTCGTAACATTCCTTCCTGTCCTTACAGCCGAAATAACAACACTCATTGCACAAAAATTCCACTTTGTCTTTCTGTGATTCTGTCAGCGTATTTAATTTTTCATAAGCCTTGTTCAGGCGGAAATCCGGTACAACATAGCGAAAATCGTCTCTGTCGGTCTCCTTTTTTAACGATTCAAAATCCGTCAGAACTTTCGTAGTGGAGGATACCGGATAAAGCTCCGGATAATGACTTTTCAGATACTGTAACAGCAGCTCCGAGTGGACGATCACGCCGTTCTCCGGGGTTGCATTTTCCGCGAACAGAGCACAGAGTTCATTGCATTTTCTGTCCGAAAGATGTTCCTTGCGAAGAAGGGAATTACTGAAGGTCAGACGGGCTGAAATGCCGTATTCCTGTAACAATGCCAGCACTTCTCCTGCATCGTGATCCTCCAGTGAGACGCGGCCGCCTCCCCAGATGCAGTCCGGCGGTGCTCCATAGATGGAGCCGATGTCACACCAGTCGTAAAAATATTCCCGATGCTCCCGGAACAATGGCAGAAATATCCGGTATAGTTCATAGAATTCAAACAGACCGGGAAGATGGTAATATGCTGTTTTTTGCATATGCCTCATACTAATCTCCATTCGACTTTGATACCTACGGATTGCTTCGTGCTACGCACTCCCACAATCTTGGTATCTTTATAATTTAATTATTTTACTAAATCCATACAGTCTATGTATTTTTTCCCAATTAAAAACGAATAAATGCTTCTGTGCTCCTCTGTCATATTTTTCGTAGCATCATATGCGGTTGTATTATTATCATGGAAATATTGAGGAAGGTATTTCGGATCAATATCGAATTTGATGGTTACAAAAAAATAGTTTGTCATTATATTTTCTCCAAAAGGTAAAAAGTACAATCCATGTAAAGAATAACAAACTGCTTATCGCTGGAAATCATTATGTCCACTGCCGGAGACTTTCCCTTTATTCCATCTCTTGTGCCCCTTATTTTTAAATCCTGTAATTCATCATAATTCAAAATCCAGTCATATAGTTCCGAATCTTCTTTTACGTCTTCACTTACATTATAGATTAAATTACGCTCTTTTATAGGAGATACCTCATAAGAAGGTTCTAAAACCTCACATTGATAACGTTCATATTTTTCAAGTCCTTCACTGGAAAATACATCTTCATTTATCACAATATGATTGCCTATGATGTCATGTCCCTCCGGATAATTCGTATAATCGTTCTGTATTTTTGTAAAGCCAAGCAATTTCGTAACTTCCCACTCGCCAAAAAACAATTCTTCAATTTCATCCATGGAAAATTCCTCTATCTTGTCATCTGCTTTTTCCGAATTTTGCTCTATCATTTCTTCCTCATTAACATTCTCCGTCTCATATAACGGTGCTAATAATCTTTCAAATTTATCACCACTAAAAAAATCCGAAATCATCTTAATATCCTCTATATACCAGCCATCTTCACAATAAGATGCTTCGGTGCATTTTACTGTATTTTGACTTTTATCATTATCCCGGAATGAAATAAAGCGAACCATTGTCTTTCCATCTTTTTCAAACAATGTAGCACCGAGATAGACTTCATCATCAAATGTATCCGGCTGTTCTAAATCAATATCAGGATTATGAATAAAATTGTATGGATACTCCACCCAGCCTGTATTCTCCAAATGCAGAATGGAGATATTAACAGTACCGGAATCGGTTCCTCGTGTTGCGCTTTTCAACAGCACATCTGCCTTCCCATTTCCCGTTAAGTCACCGGTAGTAACCGTCGATTCAAAATACCCTCTATAATCTTTTATTGCTACATCTACGCCATTTACATTCGCTATGATCGTTGTAAATCCTGCATCACGTCTGTCGATCACACGCACCCTGTCTTCTTTTCCATCTCCGTTTAAATCTGTTCTCGATTCAATTCCAAAATCGATGGGAACGGCACTCGTCTGATAAGCACACCCCACTAAAAAAATACCACTTATCATTAACAGTAGTATTTTTCTAACTGCAAATTTCGTACCTAACAATGTCTCCATGTACCTTCCTCACCCTTCTCTAAATACAATTCAAAATCAGTCAAATATACACTCAAAAATATTGAACAAAGCAACCATAAGTATATTATAGCTTGTCTGCGAAAATGAAACAATCTGTTTCCAACTTCAAAAAAACAGGGACACATTGCATGCCCCTGTCTGTTTTTTCATAAGAATTGTGATCTGACACGATTAAAGTTCCTGCTACTTCTTTCACCAATCGAAGCTTTGCCCACCGCTCTTCCTCAGTCAGCTTGTTGCCAATCTCGCAGGAGGCAAATCCACCGGATCTCTCGTCATCAAACTCCAGGAAATAAGTATTCACATTCTCTATGATCTCATAGGTCTGTGTTTCCCGCAGTCTGAAATCGTATTCTTCCTACCCGTAATGCTTGATCATATCCTCGAATGCATTGACCAACAATATTCATTTCCTTTTCCCGAAAGCCTCACAATTCACAATAATATCGCCATTCTCCTGTATGGTAATATTCTGCCAATGAAATGTATTTTCATTTCTTTCCACGAAACGCCATTTTCGATTGGGCTTTTCCAAAACGGTTCCTGTCAATATTCCATTTTCCATGGTAAAACACAAATTTGTAAATTTACTCTTGCATGCATATACCATATCATAGCAATGGGTCTTTGAATTATATATTCTAAGTCCGACACCATACTCACCATCCGGCTGTGGAGAAGTCTCCCTCGTCGCTCTGGAAGGACATATGAACATATCTTCAATACCTATCCCGTTCAATACCCGTCTGAAGATCCACTCTCCTTTTAACTGGCGCTGCGGCCTGCTACGATCACCATCTATAAATTTATCTTTATAATCAAATTCCCAATCACCCAATAGCGGAGCAAACCAATCGTATTCCTCCGGAATAGTTTCTTCCGATTGTCCATATAAAGCTTCTATAAAGCTGTCCATAATGTTTTTTGCCTTCCTTGTACCTGCGTCAAATTCTTCCGGCAATAATTGCCTTCACTTCTTCTATCTCCTTGTCTGTGGCTGAGGCTATCTGCTCTGCCGACAGAC
>OLWL01000767.1_pt1 | contig 20192 bp, 14 predicted proteins | sample 1674151 | NCBI WGS metagenome assembly OLWL01 (sample SAMEA103958148, study PRJEB25191) | human gut metagenome
TTGAAAAAAACAAAGTATGATAATCACATCTTTTTTATCAAATCAGTGTTAGTTATCGAGGAATATCCCTGCAGATTTTTAGGAGGCAGGAATTTTGAGCAAGCAGAAGATAATTGGCATTTTTGGCTGTGAACAGACGGATTTATGTATCTATCTGGCCAGCATCTTAGAGAATATGAAGAACAGTGTTCTCGTCATTGACAATTCATTTGAGCAGAAAATGCGATTTTGCATCCCAAGACCAAATGAAAAAATGAATACGATCACTTATAAAAATGTGGATTACACAGCACTTTGTGAGCGCAGTCTGTGGAAAACAGAAGGTTATGACTATGTCATTGTAAATTTAGGCAGCTGGCCGGATGAGAAAAGTGTCACGGATTGTGATGAATTGATCTGTGCGTTAAATTGTGAGAAGTGCGAGATTGAAAAGTACCGGGAATTTATTTTACATATCGAGCATCCGGTCAGTGTTTTATTCCGGGATTTTTGCAAAAGTTATATGAGTGCAGGAGGAATCAGAAAACTTTTTGTGGATGAAAACTGTTTTGTATTAGAACAGTTGTTTTTGCCATTTTCTGAGGCTGATGAGTGCAGCAGGCTGATGATGCAGTTTGAGGGATACCGGAATTTTGCAAATTTATCAAAGGAGTTTGAAAAGGTATTATTCCACTTGTGCAGGAATATTTCAGAGCAGGATTATAGAGAAGTTTTAATGGGCGTCCGCCGTGCAAAAAGGGGGGAATGCTTTTGAAAATTGTATTCTGGAGTGAGGAAGCGGCGTGTGGAACAACATCGAATATGATCGCAACGGCAAGCATGATCGTTGCGAGACATAACTGCCGCGTAGCGATGCTTTCAGCGGAAAAGAATGCACATGATCTTGTCGGAAATTTTGCCAGACCGGATTCTGCGACTGTGAATGAAGAATGTTCGTATTATGTATTAGAAGGATTGGATTATCTGTTGATGGCAGGGAAATACGGCAGTCTTACGGAACATCATTTGGAGGAGGCTTTACAGTCTGTTGTGGATGGAAAACTTTTCTGCCTTCCGCAGGGGAAGCGTATGCTCTGTGATTTTTATCCGAAGGAGACAAGAAATGTTTTAAATCAGGTGATCCGTCTGCTGGATGAAAGTATGGATTTTTCGTTTATTGACTGTGGAAGTGAAAGAAATGACTGGACAAAAGAGCAGATGAAGCAGGCAGATCTTATTGTTGTCAATTTCAGTCAGACATCCCAGGGGTTAGATCATTTTTTTTCAGAGCATGCAGATGTTTCGGAGAAGGTGGTGTATCTGATCGGAAGTTATCAGAAAGATGCTGTCTATAATAAGAAAAATATCCACAGAATCTATCGGATTGCACCGGAGAAACTTGGTGTAGTTCCCTATAATCCTGAGTTTGAGATGGCATGCCGGGAGGGAAAATTAGACAGGTATATCCGTGGCAGGAGACTGTTACTTCCGACAGATATGAGGGAAAATTTTTTCACAGAGTTAGAGCATACCGTGCAGATGATCCTGGAGCGGTCTGATAAGAGGGGAGGCGGGCAGGTTGTCAGTGGAAGAGACAGGCAGTCTGGAATTGTTTGAAGGAAAACAGCAGGAGATCACAAGACAGGAACTTGTGGAGCGGGTGAGTGAACATGTGAACCGCATTCTGCGGAGAAATCTTTATGAATTAAAACTGGACGAAAAACAGACCTTCCGGCTTTTAAGGCAGAAGGAAGAACTCCGCAGATATTTAAAAGAAGCCGGAACCGGAAATTTACAGGTAAAAGAGTATTTGATTTCTTTTATTCAGGAATTTCTGTTAAACGGAATGAAGATGGATGAAGAGATGATAAAGCATACATTTTTCTTTTCGGAAAAAGGCAGCAGGCAGGCGGCGGTCAGATTTGATATTCTGCTGTTTCTGGCTAACAATCCGGAATACCGGACAGCCAGCGATATTGTGGAATTTCGGAAGATCAAAGCAAATCTGGTCTCTGTCAACGTAGACAGGCTTGTAAGCGAAGGCTATCTGATCAGAGAAGCAGCACCTTCCGACCGGCGCAAAACATTGCTTTTCTGTACAGAAAAAGCCGCGCCCATTATTGAAAAGGGCAGAGCTTTGCAGATGCATTTCATGGATGCTCTGATGACAGGTATCGATGAAGGAACAAAAGAAATCATTATAAACGGTCTGAAACAGATGGAAGAGAATCTGGATCAGTTACCGGAGGAGGCATTTACAATATGAAGCTTTTAATTACCATTCTTGTTACTTTTTTAGCCGGTATGGGAGCAGGTCTCGGAACCGGTTTTGCAGGCATGAGTGCTGCAGCCGTCATCAGTCCCATGCTGATCACCTTCCTTGGCATTGATCCATATATGGCAGTCGGTATCGCCCTGTCCTCGGATGTGCTTGCCAGTGCTGTTTCTGCCTATACCTATGGCAAAAACAAAAATCTGGATGTCAAAAACGGACTGATCATGATGGTTACCGTTCTTCTGTTTACAGTTGTCGGCAGCTATATTTCCAGTCTTGTGCCATCCCATACGATGGGCAGTTTTTCTGTTTTCATGACCTTCCTGCTCGGTATTAAATTTATCGTAAAGCCGGTCATGACCACAAAAGAAGCTATGGGACAGGTTTCCGCCAAAAAGCGCGCCCTGCAGTCTGTCATCTGCGGCGTGATGATCGGATTTATCTGCGGCTTTGTCGGTGCAGGCGGCGGTATGATGATGCTGCTGATCCTGACTTCTGTCCTTGGCTATGAGTTAAAAACTGCGGTGGGAACGAGTGTCTTCATCATGGCATTTACCGCATTTACAGGAGCTGCCTCCCACTTTGCGATCGGTGGTCTGCCGGATCCGCTTATCTGGATCTTATGCATTGTATTCACCCTGGTCTGGGCAAGGATCGCAGCTGTATTTGCCAATAAAGCAACGCCGAAAACACTGAACCGCGTTACCGGTGTGATCCTTGTGATCCTCGGAATTGCTGTTATGGCATTTTCGTTCTTTTCTTAATCCCGTAAATGTGCTATCTTCATAAGAGAGGGCACAAGGGAGTGAGGACATTTTATGTATACACTAATGATAGGCATTGAATACATCAGCATTGCACTACTGATCTTTGAAATTATTTACGTGATGAAGCAGAAGGGCTCTTATATGCAGAACCTGATGCTTTTACTTCTTATTTCGGTTTTAGTCAACCTTATCGGCTATCTGGTTGAGTTGAAATCAGATAGCCTTGAAACCGCTTTGATCGGTGTTAAGATTGCCTATCTGGGCAAGCCCTATATCACCCTCTGTATTTTCTTTTTCGTCGTAGAATTCTGTAAGGTAAATCTTCCTGACCTGCTCAAGGGTGCTCTGGTTGCTTTTCATCTGCTGATCACAACACTTGTTTTTACCTGTGATCTGCATTCTTTTTTTATACCTCTATCCAATATATCTACTCTGATTCCTACTGTCATCTTGTTCTGGGACACGGTCTCTTTTATTATCTGTTCATCGGCATGACATTCCTGTATTTCATTGCGATCACAGTCATCGGAATCCGAAAGATCCGGTCTACAGAAGACTGGCTGATCAAACGGCAGATGTTTCTCTGCCTTGCCATGATCACCATTTGTCTGATCGGCTTTCTGCTCTTTTTATCCGGCTGCACAAACGGCTATGATACGACTGTTCTTTCCTACTTTGTCTGCGTGCAGATGCTCATTATCCTGATGGTACACTTCCAGCTCTTTAATACGCTGTCTTTTGCCAAGGATGAATCTATGGATGGCATGGAGGAAGCACTCTTTGTCTTTGATAATGACGATGGTGTCATATACCAGAATAAAAATGCCCGGCTGATGCAGCGCTATATTGAAAAGCATTATACAGAGCCGTTTATACAGGTTCTGAAGGATCTGATACAGAAAAACGAGCACCTGATCGTCAAAAACGGCTATGTGTTCCGGGGAGAAAGACACGATCATGAAGATGTACCCCAGTCTGCCAACAGCGTTTATCACATCACCGGACGCGAGATCACCAGGCAGGGACGGACTTACGGATATGCCGTCCTGGTCAGTGATGAAACAGAAAGCTATTATTATACAATCCACTTAGAAGCAAAGGTATCTGCCAAGACACATGAAATCATCAAAATCCAGCGTTCCGTGATCGGTAGTTTTGCTGCCATGATCGAAGCAAGAGACGGCATCACAGGATTACATATCAAGAATACAAGTAACTTTGTCAATATTCTGACACATGCCATGCAGAACAGCCCCAAATACGCAGACCGCATCACCGATGACTATGCGCAGATGGTTTCTGCCGCAGCAAAGCTTCATGATATCGGAAAAATCGCAGTACCTGACTATGTCCTGCAAAAGCCCGGCAAGTTGACGGATGAGGAATATGAAATCATGAAAAAACACCCGGCTGAGGGTGCAAGGATCATCAAAGAAACACTTGGGAAACTGGAGAATGACGAATACGTCCATATTGCATACAACATGGCATATTATCATCATGAGAAATTTGCGGGCGGCGGCTATCCGTGTAATCTGAAAGGAACGGAGATTCCGTTATCCGCAAGGATCATGGCGATCTGTGATGTGTATGACGCGCTCCGCTCCAACCGCCATTATAAAGAAGGCTTCTCCGTGGAGAAATCTGTTTCTATCATCCGGGAAAGCCGTGGCAGCCATTTTGACCCGGATATCACAGATATCTTTTTACAGCATATAGACGAAATGGAGGCTGTCTTCATCCAGAATAACAGCTCTCCATCTCTGTAAATTTCTTTTATTTCAGCCCGCCTATGCGTGGCATTTTAGGAATTCAGTATCTGCATAAATTCTTCGCCTGTGATCGTTTCCTTCTGATAAAGATACTGCGAAATTTCATCCAGCTTTTCTCTGTTTTCCAGCAGGATCTGTGCAGCCTTTTCATGCTGCTTTCTGACAAGCTCTACGACCTTTTGGTCGATCATCGTCTGTGTCTCGGCGGAACAGGTCAGTGATGTGTCACCGCCCAGATACTGGTTGGTCTGTGTCTCCATTGCCACCATATCAAAATCTTTACTCATACCATAGCGGGTGATCATGGATCTTGCCAGCTTTGTTGCCTGTTCGATATCATTGGATGCACCTGTCGTCACACAGCTGAATACGATTTCTTCTGCAGCACGTCCACCTGTCAGTGTGGCGATCTTGTTTTCCAGTTCATCCTTTGTCATGAGGTAGTGATTGCCTTCCTCTACCTGCATCGTATAACCAAGTGCTCCTGAAGTACGCGGTACGATCGTGATCTTCTGTACCGGTGCGGAATTCGTCTGCTTTGCAGCAACCAGCGCATGTCCGACCTCATGATAAGCTACGATCCGCTTCTCCTTATCGGTCAGAATCGCATTTTTCTTCTGGTAGCCTGCAATGACAACTTCAATGCTTTCCTCCAGATCTTCCTGCGTTGCATATTCTCTGTTATCTCTGACCGCACGGAGCGCCGCCTCGTTGACAATATTGGCCAGCTCAGCACCGGATGCACCGGATGCCATACGGGCGATCTTACTGTAATCTACGTTATCACCGACTCTGATCTTCTTTGCATGTACACGGATGATCTCTTCCCTGCCCTTCAGGTCCGGTAGTTCCACAGGTACACGTCTGTCAAAACGACCCGGACGCAAAAGTGCCGGATCCAGTGTTTCCGGTCTGTTCGTGGCAGCCAGGATAATAACACCTGTATTTCCTTCAAATCCGTCCATTTCCGTCAGGAGCTGATTCAGAGTCTGCTCCCGTTCATCGTTTCCGCCGATCTGTCCGTCACGCTTTTTACCGATCGCATCGATCTCATCAATAAAAACGATACATGGTGCTTTTTCCTTTGCCTGCTGGAACAAATCTCTTACCTTGGAAGCACCCATACCGACAAACATTTCCACGAATTCCGAACCGGACATGGAGAAGAACGGTACATTTGCTTCGCCTGCGACAGCCTTTGCCAGCATTGTCTTACCGGTTCCGGGAGGTCCTACCAAAAGAAGTCCCTTTGGCATGGATGCACCGATCTTCTTATATTTATCGGGATTGTGCAGATAATCTACGATCTCTGTCAGATTTTCCTTTGCCTCATCCTCTCCCGCCACATCACTGAACTTGATGCCGTCGGAAGATTTTACGTATATTTTGGCACTGCTCTTACCCATGCCAAAGCTCATGGCATTTTTGCCGCCTGCTTTTTTCATGAGCTGTCTGGCAAGCAGCTCACCAATTACACCAAATATGAGAAGTGGCAGAATCCATGTCATCAGAAAGCTTATGATCGGAGAAGTCTGCTTGATCTCTTCTCCATAAAAGGATACACCTGCCTGATACAGACGGTCTGTCAGATCCGGATCATCTACCATTGCCGTCTGATAAATTGTTTTTTCCTCTTTATCCGTAAATACAATCGTATTACTCTGCTCTTTGATATTGACGCGTCCTACCTGTCCGTCCTCCGTCATCTGAATGAACGTACCATAATCCACATCTTTGATCTGATGTTCCATAAGCCACGGCATTGCCAGTGAATTAAACAGGATCAGTATCAGCAGTACAATGCAATAATACGATATTAATGGTTTCTTTGGCTTTTTCACCTCATTCATATGTATTCTCCTTCTTTTCTAAAATGCCTGTAGCCATTCATGCTGAACAGCTGCAATTGCTTCTTTGAATGTAATGCAGTTTTTAGTCAGATTCAATACAGAAACCACTTATTTTATACATTTTAGAAAAAATTAATACTATTTCGGTTCATAGCCTTTTGAAAACAGGTACATATCCTGCTGCCCTTCGTAGATCGCATAGTACTCGTCCTGATAGACACAGGCTGCATCTTCCATGACTGTAAAATCACCCTTCAGCATTCCCGCTTCTTCCGTTCTTGCCAAAAGCAGGAAGCATTTGCCATGATGGAAGCCGGACCGGTAGTATTCCTTCGGTGTCAGCCATTCATACGGAGCCGCTTTTCCGTCACTGCCTCCCAGATTACCGACATGGATCGTTCCGTTGCTCAGATACTCCGTCACGGAAGCATTCCAGAAAGTCGCATAACCGAAATCATAATCGTTATTTTCCAAAAAGTCCATATAAGCATATCGTTTTGCACAGTCATTATATTTCACATCCTGCCAGAGCTCTCCGTACAGGCTCGAAAGCACCACAAGCGCCAGAAAAGCGCAAAGCAGCGGCTTCTGGAATACCGTCGCAGGCCGGAAATGCTGCATAAAGACACAGATCAGCACAGCCCCTGTCACATAAACAGGCAGCCAGTAGCGGTACTGCTGCAGGACATCCGTAAAGATCAGCATATACCAGTTGATCAGAAACAGCATCAGGAAAAAGTACAGCAAAAAGCGTTCTTTACCGGTCAGCTCCATCCGCTTCCGAAAGAGTGCAACGATCATCGCAATAAATGCCAGAAAAAACAGGCATTTTACCGCATTGACAATACCGAGCGGCGTTACGACCCGGATCTGGCGATAGCCCATAAATTCCAGCATCAGCCGGATGGAAGTCAGAAACCGGTCCGGTATTTCATCAATCGGTACAAAGCTGACCTCGGAAGTCGTATCAAAGCTGTACTGCACCGCCAGATAAAACTTATTGATCAGAAAACCGATGCCCGCAAACCCGGTCAGCAGAAGGGAAAATGTAATATTCTGCCAGTTTTCCTTTTTGTTTCCGTCTCTTTCCAAAACCGGGAATAACAGAAATGCAAGCAGCATCGGCAGATACAGACTTGCCAGATACCGTAGTCCCGTCATGCCAAGAAGCACGGAAAGGATGGATAATACAATACCTTCCCAGATCCACATTTTCCTGTTTTTCTTTTCCTTTAACACAAAAGAAAGCACCAGATACATACAGATCGTCTGCGTCGTGTAAAAACAGCCGATAAACATCATGTCCAGATATTCATTGGAAAGCGGCGCGAGCAAAAGTGCCAGACCCAGAAAGATCCACTTTTTCTCAAGCGTGAAACGCTTTGTCAGCATATGCCAGGCGTACAATAAGACGGCATAGTAAATAAAAACAGATAACAGCTTTACCAGCCTGTAGCTTGAGAAGATCTTAAACAGCGGAACCATCACAAGCTGCGTATAGATCACACGGATCTCTGTAGAATAAAACCACTCTTTGGAGATCAGCTCGTTCCGGTCTGCCAGAAATTTGGATAAGATCACCTCTGCAGTCGTGTCCGAATGCATCAGATTGTCCAGACAAAAGCTTACATATAAAATAAGGGCGAGAAGTGCTGTTCCTGCCAGCAGCAGATACAGCCCCTCCTCTATCGTCAGTTTTCTTTTTTTCATTGTATTCTTTTCCATATGCGTTTTCTCTTTACTGTATTTTTATTTGCTTCTATCTTACCTTTTCAGACAGAAGGTTGTCAATCTAAGGGACAGGCATTGCAGCTTTTATTTCGTTTCTACAGCGAATAACGGATCTCCCGCCTTTACTGACGCTTGTGTCAGCAATCGGATATGCTGATTTTCCGTAAGCTCTGTGCAGACGACCGGTGTCACAATAGACGTCGCATGCTCCTTCAGGTAAACAAGATCCAGCTCCATCAGAAGATCTCCTGCTTTTACGCGCTGACCGTTTTCTACCACTACTGTAAAGCCCACACCATTCAGCTTCACAGTATCGATCCCCACATGGATAAGCAGGCTGATTCCGGAATCAGTTTCAAATCCGATGGCATGCTTTGTGTCAAAGACAAAGGTAACAGTTCCCTCTGTCGGCGCGTAGACATAAGGCTCCTTTGGCATTATAACGACGCCGTCTCCCATCATCTTCTGCGCAAATGCTTCATCCGGTGCTGCTGTGATATCCGCCGTCTGCCCGGTTATCGGACTGTAGATGATGATTTCTGACTGTTTCTCCGGCTTATCCTTCTCTGGGTTATTCCGGGCAACATCCGAAATATTGTCTTCCGGTTCATTCTGAACAGACTGCGAGATGTTATCCTCGAATTCATCCGAGATCACGCGGGAAAGATAGTCATCCAGATCAGATTTAATGATCGTAACACGCGGTCCATAAATGATCTGTACACCGTTTCCTCTGTGTACTATGCCGCTTGCGCCTGTTGCTCGAAGCACCCTGTCATCTACCAGAGACGGATCATTGACACTGCAGCGCAGTCTCGTCGCACAGCAATCCACATCCGAAATGTTTGCTTTACCGCCCAGACCTCTTGTGATCGCTGCGCTTTTCCTATCTGTCTCGTTTTCCGGATTCGCACCGGAACTGTCCGCGCCGGCATTTCCGTCTGCGCCGCCAGCTCCCGCTGCGGCTGTTTCCGCATTTTTCCGGTCATTGACATCTGCCCTTGTATACAATTTTATCTCTCCATCCTCGTCCTCCCTGCCCGGTGTCTTAAAATCAAATTTTCGGATCAGGAACCGGAAAATCCCGTAATATAGGAAGAAATACACAATACCGACCGGTATCACCCGCAGCCAGCTTGTCTTTTCATTGCCCTGCAAAATACCGAACAAAAAGAAGTCAAGCAGCCCGCCGGAAAAGGTCAGTCCGACCGCCACATTCAGCATATGTGCGATCATATAGGCCGATCCTGCCAGAATGACCTGCACAACAAAGAGCGCCGGTGCCACAAACAAAAACGAAAACTCCAATGGCTCTGTTATACCTGTTATCATGCTTGCCAGTGCGGCGGATAAAAGCAGTCCGCCCACTGCCTTCTTTTTCTCAGGCTTTGCACACTGATACATGGCAAGCGCTGCGCCGGGCAGACCAAAGATCATGAAAATAAATTCGCCCGAAAAATATCTGGTTGCAGCTGCGCTGAAATGTGCAATGTTGGCAGAATCCGCGAGTTCCGCAAAAAAGATATTCTGTCCGCCCTGCACAAGCTGTCCTGCCACTTCCTTCGTTCCGCCGACAGCCGTCTGCCAGAACGGCATGTAAAAGACATGATGCAGTCCAAACGGGATCAGGGCACGTTTCACAAGACCGAACAGAAGCGTTCCGAAATACCCGGAGCCTGTCACAAAACCGCCCATCGCATAAATACCGTTTTGCACGGTCGGCCACACGTAATAGAGCAAAATACCGGCAAAGAGATACACAACCGTGGATATGATCGGTACAAACCGTGTCCCGCCGAAAAAGGACAGGGCACTCGGCAGTTCGATCCGGTAAAACCGGTTGTGCAGCGCCGCCACGCCAAGTCCTACGATAATTCCGCCAAACACACCGATCTGCAAAGATGGGATTCCGCAGACCGATGTAATACTGCCTTCCAGTACAAAATCCGCGATCTGCCCGTCTTCCGCAATCTTGCCGTGTAAAAGCAGCAAGGCATAGATCGATGTATGCATGACAAGATAGGCAATAACAGACGAAAGCGCCGCCACCTCTTTTTCCTTCTTTGCCATACCGATCGCCACACCAATGGCAAAAAGCAGTGGCAGGTTATCAAAAACCGTGCTGCCCACACGGCTCATGATCATGAGCAGGGCATGTGCTATCGTGCCTTCTCCCAGAATCCCCGTCAGGTGATACGTTTCGATCGTTGTCGCATTGGTAAAGGAACTGCCGATCCCAAGCAGAAGTCCCGCTACGGGCAGGATTGCGATCGGCAACATAAAGCTCCGTCCCACGCGCTGTAAAACACCAAAAATTTTATCCTTCATTTTCAGTTCTCCTTCTTCCATTCCGTTTCCTGCAGGGAAACCATCATTTTATAGGATAAACCGCCGACATCTGATTTATTCGTCTGATCGATTCTTGTTTCCCAATCTTGCAAACGGCAACAAAGTCCTTTATCATAAGATATGTAAATTCTGCCGGCATTCCGGCGATCCACTGGCGAGGTTTTTAAAAATATGAAAAGAAAATTACCGATCATTCTTCCATGTATGGCTGCACTTTTGCTCTGTGTCCCGCTGTTTGCCCGTTTTTTTCCGCTCTGGGCAGCAAAAGCACCTGTCTTTACCGATATCATCATAGAAACAACAGCCAAAACAGGCATCAATAAGCAGGGGGAACTTACGCTGTTTCGTCTGCTGACTGTCCTTGGTCTTCTTCTCTGCTGCCTGACAGGCTTTCTTCTGTCCGCAAGGCAAATGAAACACATGGCAGAAACGCCCGAAACCGCTCAGGCAGACAAGCATCCGGCTTATCTGCGCTATCTCTGGATTTTTGTTTTCCCACTTCTCGGCAGTTTTATCATATTCGGACAGAAAAACACCGTCCTGCTTTTGGGGCTTTGTTATTTTTGCGTGCTGGCAGTCTGCCTGCATTTCAAAAAAGAACAGGCTCTTTTTTATCCGTGTCTGGTACTGCCGGTTTTACTGTATTATGCACTCATGGCAGTTCTTACCGTTCTTGTGCAGATTTCAGACCGTTTTATCCTCTCCGATAATCAGGTCATAGGGATTGTTGCAGTATTGACACTTGTGTCACTTCTCATCTGCTGTCTGCCCAAAACTGAAACCGATAAAAAAGCAGAGCGCCTTTCTCTTCTGCTCTGCATCCTGCAGCTACCGATCCCATTTTTACTTGTTGTTTATTTTGTAGATCACTATCTATATCATGGCGAGTGGATCCATGTCGCCTATGCAGGCTTTTACTATATCTTTTTTACACTGCTGCTCCTCGGACTGCTCGCGGGAGAAATACGGCACATGTGTCATATTGCAAAAGAGATCCGAAGCATGCAGTATACAAATACCGCCCGGACGGATCGACAGGGCAGCCTGCCTGTTTCCCGCCTCATCAGCTGTGCTACCGTTATGACGATCTTCATTTATCATTCCTTTAGTGCAGCCCCGGCTTTTGCACAGCCTGACCAGCACCACCACGGCGAGCAGATGATCCCGTGGCAGCAGATTTTCGGGTTGCACCAGAGTGCTTACCGGGAATATACGCCTGTTTCCGGTCTGTTCCCGCTTGTGAACGGTTTTATCCAGAATGTACTTCTGCACGGAACCGTGTCGGATTATTCTCCTGCTATTTCAATCACTGTGGTTCTCTTTGCCGCTCTGACGATGTGGCTTCTATACAGGCAGATCGGTGGAAAATCACTTTTATTTGCGGTATTTTTTGCACTGCCAAGCTACAACCGGCAGTATATGGTTCTTCCCGTCCTGCTCCTTTTGTTTGACAAAGCACTTTGGGAAAAACCGATGCACTGGCTCAGATGCTGGATCTTTTCCTGCTTTCTGGCAGGGCTTTATTATCCGCTCTACGGCGGTGCGCTGCTGCTTGGCACTCTCCCGTCTGGCATCCGTATGCTGCTGCGTGCAATCAAAGAGACGGACTGGAAAACAGAAAGGAAAAAACCTTCTTTTTACATTTTATGGTTTCTGACACTTGTGCCGGTTGTTCTCTGTCTACCGCTTCTTTTACGGATGCTCAGACATACTCTGACCTACAGCAGCCAGACACTGCTTGCAGACGGTATTTCTCTGTTCGGACAGACCCCACCGGATACCTTCCTGCCTTACCTTTCCGGGCAATGGCGTGACAGACTCTATCTGGTCTACCGCTTTTTCCTGCCAATGCTGCCACTCTGGATTCTTGGCTGTCTGTGCCTGCAAGTTGTGATGCAGCTGCTTTCGGATAAACGGGCTGCCAAGGGCATGCAAAAGCATGGCGGTTTTTCTCCGCTTTTCGGACTACTGGCGGCCTTTCTGACACTGGCAATTTCATACACCTACACATTGGTTCGCGCCGACACTGGTGTCATTTTGCAGAGAACAGCTCCTGTATTGATCGCCGTATTTGGGATGTTTCTGCCGGTTCTGCTGCTTCGTAATAGAAAAATGTTCCCCGGCAGGACAACTGCACTCCTGCTCGGTATCTGTTTTTCATTGCCTTTTATTATCTATCATGAAATAAATGATATGAAGTTTCCGAATATGTGGACTTACCCGGACGGACAGGCAGCGCTTATCATGGACGATACTTCCAAGCTTTATAACACCTATACCGTTCCCGATACGTTCCTTGCCATGGACGAAGTCCCCATCTTGGACCATACTATGCTCGGAAACGGTTTTATGGTTGCAGATCAGGTTCCCTATCTGACTGCCTATGAAACTGTAATGCAAAAATGTGACAGTGTGCAGAAACAGACCTGGTATATGGGCTTTGACGGACAGGGCTTTTACTATTACCTGAATGCAAGAGCCTGCAGCACGGGATTTCTGCCGGTCGGCAAAAGCATGGAAGCACAGAAAGAAATGTTGTCCCAGATCAAAGAAAAAAGACCTGTTGTTTTCGTTCTGGATGCACAAAGCAACTATTATATTTATCACTGGATCCTGACACATGACTATGTGTACTGCAAAGATGACGATGCATTATATCCGCGTGAGCTGTTTGCAAAAATCTATCCGGGGCAGGCGGGGGATGATTACAGAGCTGTAACCGGAGAACTGGATTTGGGCCGAATCTGTGCCAGTCTCGGAAATTCCATGAAAAGCCTGCAGAAATGCTTTACAGCAAAGCTTGCGCTGCCTTCTGCAGGTAGTACGGTTTCCGGCGGTGAGTACGATTATCTGTATCTGCCGCTGTCTTCTTCCGACCTTTTGGCAGGTGATACACAAACGGCTTACCTGCAGATCAGCTATAAAAGTGATGACACATATGTCAGCAATATGATATGTGCTGTCTCCGCGCAGGATGATCTGCTTCTGCCGCTCGGTATGCAGCCTGCATGGCTGCTCAGTGAAAACAGTGACCTGCTCTTTACCCTGCTGGATGAGCAAAAAAACAGCCTGCAGACTCTTTCTTTCGAAGAGCTTGCAGACTCTGTAAGAGGCGGACAATTTTTAAAGTTACGTCAGATAGAATAATCCATATTCTCTATGCTCTCCTGATGGCGCGCCACCAGGTCTGCGATCGTAACGCTGTCTACGACCTTGTTGATCGCATTATTTAAATCTTTCCATACCTGTAGCGTCTCACAGGTATCACAGCGCTCGCATTCATTGCTTTCCGTCTCAAGGCAGGCTACCGGACAGAGACTGCCTTCCGTCAGACGCAGGATCATGCCCACGGTGTACTGTGACGGATCCTTGGCAATCTTATAACCGCCCTGCGCACCGCGTGTACTTCTGACGTAACCTGCTTTATTTAAAACAGCAATGATCTGCTCGAGATATTTTTCAGAGATTTCCTGCCGTTTGGCAATCTCATGTACCTTCACATATTCACCGGTATCGTTCAATGCCAGATCCAGCATGACACGTACCGCATATCTTCCTTTTGTTGATATTTTCAAAGCAATTCTCTCCTTTTCCTATTTGTTATGTAGGATATTTCTATTATAAGTTGTAATCCCGTTTCTGTCAACGGCTTTCCCGTTTTTTCATCGGTCTTTACCACCCTGTTTTCTTGTCTTTCCCCATAGGCTATGCTATGATAAAAAGCATAACGAAGAAGGAGGCACACATTTCATGGAAAAGCTGGTAAAAACATGTAGATCTGCTCTTTTCCTGTTTTTATTTGTTGTATTTACAAAATTATTTCTTGATGTGCTGCAACAGGACAGTCTGGAGCGCAGTGCTTTTTCCATTTTTCTGAAAGCGTTCTTATTACTTGTCGTTATTATCGTTTATATCACTCTTTTTAAACTTCTGCAGCATTTTGCCCCTGTCTGGGAACGATACGGCAGCTATATCCTTCCGTTTTTTCTGGTGCTGCTTTTCGGCGTTCAGATGTATTTTGCCCATCAGCTTATCATTGTACCGAAATATGACTTTTCCTCGTTGTACGATGGTGCGGTCGAATGGCTCAATACCGGTACCTTTGCGAGTTTTTACGATTATTATTACTACTATCCGAATAATCTGGGACCTATGACTTTTCTGTATGTCCTGTTCCGGGTCGTATCCCGTCTGGGCTATCATAACTATTACAGCGTCGGCATTTTTGTGACCTGTCTTCTGACTTCTGTCATGGTCGCCAGTACCTATTACTGCTGTAAAAAGCTTTTTTCCGCCACGGAAGCAGTCTTTTCACTTTGTCTGTTTGCCATATATCCGCCGCTTTATTTTTGCGGCTCCAGTTTTTATACGGATATCCTTTCCATGGCATTTCCGCCACTGGTTTTTGCACTGTTTCTGGCAGGCTCCGATCATTTGCAGGCCTTCTGCCCTGAATGTGGCGAACTAAAATCGAAAGAAGCTGTATCTCAGGGAAGCAGCAAAAAAGCTTTCACCGCAACGAAATCCACTTATGATTTTCTTATGGTGCTTGCCTGCTATGTCGGTTATTTCTTAAAGCCTACGGTATTTATCTGTATGATCGCAATTTTTATTGTACTGCTTCTGCAGAAAAACCGGCGCAGATTTTTGACGCTGCTTGCGGAAACACTGCTTGTTTTCGGCGTTTGCACCATACTGTTCCACAGCTATATATACAGTCATCATCTGGACAAGACAACAGCTGACCGGATGGCAACACCAAAGGAAACCTGGGTAATGATGGGACTGAATGAAAACTTTGGTTTTTCCCCTGATGATACGGAATTTTCCCGTTCCTTTACCGATCCGGCGGCCCGCAAAGAAGCTGTCCGCACAGAAATTCAAAACAGGCTTTCCGCCCTCGGTGCAAAGGGCATCTATAAGCAGCTGCGGCTGAAAGCCGTCATGGCATTTGCAGACGGTACTTTCGAGCTTTCTTATATGTTTTTATTCGGTCTTGCTCGCGATACGGGGCTGACAGACTTTCTGACGCTGCTTGGCAGTCATTATCAGGTCTACTGGGAAGGCTGCAGTCTGCCCCAGTATGCCAACCTGTTCTTTACCGCAGTTTTTTTGTTCTTCTGTGCAAAGGCGGTTTTCCAAAAAAAAGAACAGCCGGCGGTTCTTCTGATCGTTCCACTGTCTGTCTGCGGTCTGATGCTGTTTTTAATGCTTTGGGAAGTACACCCGCGTTATACGATCAATTATTTTTCATATCTGATCATGCTTGCCACATGGGGTTGCTCCCGGGCAGCGGTCAAAAGGAGATAATATGCTGACAAATTTTCTGGATCATAAACTTGGAAAGAAATATAATACGTTCGATCTGCTCGTTCTTTTCCTTATCATTGCCATGACGCTCATGCTCCGGCTCTGGTTTATCGATCTGCAGTTTCCCGACTACACGATCTGCCTAAAGCCATGGGTGGAGCAGTTCAGGTCATACGGTGGATTTGCGGGGCTGAAATACAATATCGGAAATTACACGCCCGCCTATATGCATCTTCTGATGCTGATCTCTTATTTTGATGTGGAACCGCTTTATGTCATCAAAGGCGTGGGCATCTGTCTGGACTATGTGCTTGCCATCGTAGCTGCAAAGCTCATTGCCCCGGAGGATTCCAAATACAAGCAGGTGCTGCTCTTTAGCGCCGTTCTGCTGCTTCCGACCGTGATCGCCAATTCCGGCGTCTGGGGACAGTGCGACAATATTTACACGATCTTTATTCTGACAGCACTTTACATTGCCATGAAAGAAAAGACATTGACCCTGCATGTCGGAGGTAAAAAAGTAAAAGAAGCTGCCGCGCCGTTTGTGATCCGGACAGATACACTTGTTCTGTTCTGTATCGGCTGCGCGTTTTCCTTCAAACTGCAGACAGTCTTTATCCTGCCTGTGCTTGCTGTGATCTTTTTATGGAACAATTACCGCCTGCGTACCCTGCTGTGGATCCCCGGCGTTTACTGCATCACGCTGATCCCGTCACTGATCGCTGGAAGACCGCTGAAAGAGCTTCTGCTCCTCTATGTCAGTCAGGCGGGCACACATGCGGAGCTGCAGCTCAAATATCCCAATATTTATTCTTTCTGGCAGTTTGATGCACTGGCAGACAGGTTCGGGCAGTTCTGCATTGTGTTCTGCGCCGCCTCTCTTGTGCTTTTTGTATATTATTTCTATCATAAAAAAATGGAACTGACGCGGGAATTTTTATGTTGCTTTACCGCTTTTTCCGTTTTGTATATCACATTTTTCCTGCCGCATATGCATGACCGCTATGCGTATATTGCAGAAATCGTAATGCTGTTTTATCTGTTTCGTCCTCGTAAGTTCTGGCGACCGGTCGTGGCACAGCTTCTGGCTCTGGCGACCTACGCAGAGACGCTTTTCTGGTTCTCTTATGATGGCATGGAGCAGCCTGCTGCCCTTGTGCGGCTGTTTCTTTTGCTGGTGCTCGGAATCGATCTTTTACAGCAGACAAAAGGTGTACAAATGAAGCAGGATTTGCTATAATAAACACTATCCGGTGCTATATGAATTTACATCTTTGTTATGATATGCAAAGATGCCCGGCATATGGGACATCAGTCAGATAGCACAATAATCACATATAAAGAACGAGGTATTTCTATGAGCAAGAAAAAAGTTGTAGTGTCTCTGGGACACGATGCATTAGGTTATACGATCATGGAACAGTGGGATGCTGTAAAGGATACAGCCAAGGCGTTAGCTGATCTGGTTGAAGCAGATTACCAGCTTACCATCACCCATTCCAACGGTCCGCAGGTCAGCATGATCCACAAGGCTATGACAGAGCTGAGACGTATTTATATCGACTACACACCGGCTCCGATGTGTGTCTGCTCCGCAATGAGCCAGGGCTATGTCGGATACGATATTCAGAATTCCCTGAAGGCAGAGCTGATGAGCCGCGGTATCACAAAGCCGGTCAGCACGATCCTGACGCAGGTAACCGTAGATCCTTACGATGAAGCATTCTACGCACCGCAGAAAGCGATCGGCCGTTACATGAGCCGTGAAGATGCGGATATGGAGATCAAAAAGGGCAATTATGTAGAAGAGGTACCGGGCAAGGGCTTCCAGCGTATCGTCGCTGCACCAAAGCCGCTCAAGATCGTGGAGATTGATGCGATCCGCACACTTGCAGATGCAGATCAGATCGTTATCGCCTGCGGTGGTGGCGGTATTCCGGTCATCGAACAGCAGCACGCTTATCAGGGTGCTTCCGCAGTTATCGAAAAAGACTGTATTGCAGGAAAACTTGCTTCTGATCTGATGGCAGATGAGCTTATTATTTTAACAAGCGTAGACATGGTATATAAGAACTTTGGCAAGGAGGATCAGGAAGGCATTTCTTCCATGACGGTTGCCGAGGCACAAAAATACATCGAAGAAGGTCAGTTCGGTGCAACGGATATGCTTCCTAAGATCGAGGCCGCAATCGCATATCTGGCAAAGAAGCCGGACGGTCAGGTACTGATCACTTCCCTTGCACAGACAAATAATGCATTAAAAGGAAAAACAGGTACGATCATTACAGCGTAATATGTGAAAATATAGAGCAGAAGAATATACAACAGCTCCTGCATGATATTTTGATGCACGCTGCATATGCTTTTCTACTAAGGCACGTACTGACATGCATGTGGCACGCGAACATTCGACATCCTTGTCTCAGGTTCGCTGCCACGACATCCGTGTCGTGGCACCACATACATCTGCCAGTACGTTGCCAAGTAGAAAGACGCATTTGCAGCTAATCGCATCCCAATATCATACAGGAGCTGTTTATTTTAGTCCCTATTTACATTTGTGTGTCTGATGTATCAACAGTATAATGATACATGTCACGAATTGCGTATGCAATTAGAAAGTCAAGTAGTCCAAATTCCATAAAATGAAATTTTAGGGCAAATTACAGACATTGGCTTGGCTGTAGTATTTTTAAACAACGTGTGTTAGACTACTGTTATACAAATCGAAATTGACAGAGCTCTTTGAGCGAGGGATGATTCTTGTCCGAAGGGCAAGAAGATGGGAGCAAGATACAGAAAAATTGGGATTTGTTTATGAGGTGACTTATGGATATAAAGATTGAAAACGGCAAAATCATTTTTAGCGAGAATAATATTAAATATTCTTTTGATGCTCACGGAGAGTATCCTCGTCCGTCAATAATGCCTGCAATCAGCGTTGGTGGAAAGCATTTGTCAAACAGAAGCGAGGATATAAAAATCGAAAAGCATACAGCCGTTCAGGACATTGCTATCGGAAATAATATGGCTGCATGGTATACTCAGGAATTTCTGCCCGACGGAGCCGATTACAAGTTAAGCAAAAAAGCAAGCATATATATTGGAGATTTCTCTACGGGAAAAGAAAAGCTGATATATAAAGGTGAATGTTACGGTGATCTTTGCTTTTACGAAAACGATTTGTTTTTCAATATAGGCAACAAAGTTGCTGTATATCACTTAAACAGCGGAGAATCCGAAGTATTGTTCAAGCATTCAGGCATCAAGAAAAGCGGCATAGACTTGCATATTACGCCAAAGCGTATCTTTTTTCAGCACTGGACACATAGTAATAACAATACAATGTGGTATGACCGTGAAACACAAAAACTTATCAATCCGCATTTTGATGGATCTGTTATGTTTTTCCTTGATGATGAAACAATTATCTACAAAGGTCTTAATCATACCTGGATTTATGATACTAATTCTATGAAAAAGAAATGTTTTTTCAGTAATAAAGACCGTAATAAGATAATTGAAATGGTAGGAATGTTTTTTGATATCCCTAAAGAACATATTAATAAATATACTTCTTCTTGGACAAAAATAGAGCTCAACGGTTTTGAGAATGGCAGATTATATTTTAAATGTTTCCTTGACTATTTTGAAGAAAGCTCTTCTTTTGAAGATGACCAAAGAAATTGTCATTCATTGGGGCTTCCATCAATAGCTCAAACGCAGATATCCTGCGATCTTTCCGGAAAAAACATTATAATAGAAGCAGACAAATCTGACATCGTAATTGAAGAAAAGCCATATAACACACTCCACATGGAGAAATTCGATTTCACAATGGTTACAAAAAAGGCTTTTCGCGACAAACAAGAAATTAACGAATAATCTATTGGTTGTTTATCATAGTGATAAATTCAAGTTTGTCGGGCTGACGAGATACAGAAAACTAGATAACAATAATCAACAGGCAGGTGGTCTTGTAACGAGACCGTCTGCCTTCTTTTATGCCTGCAAGTGCCATTTCTCAAGGGGTGTTCAAATGAACCCCCTTTGAACACCCCTAGGGGAAATAAGGTTAAATTGTATCAAGTTCAGTGTTCCAACGAATCCGTGTCCGTGCGGATATTTTAATGACCCGTCAGGAAAATGCACCTGTACT
>OLWL01000777.1_pt1 | contig 19960 bp, 8 predicted proteins | sample 1674151 | NCBI WGS metagenome assembly OLWL01 (sample SAMEA103958148, study PRJEB25191) | human gut metagenome
ATACTGGCAGCAGCCGGACTGATCTGCGGAGGAATTGCATATTACCAATATTATCAGGATGCCCATGCAGGGCAGGAATATGAAAAAATAAAAGAAAAAGTCGTGACAGAAGAACCAAAAAAAACGGAAGAGACACCAAAAAGTACCGTCGAGATACCAATCGACTTCCAGACATTACAGAACATGAATCCAGATATATATGCATGGATTAAAGTACCGGGAACCGTCATCGACTATCCAATCGTACAGAGCGGAACAGATAACAGCTATTATCTGAACCATAATTTTTATGGGGAGAAGAATGCACACGGAACGATCTTTTTAGATGAAAGCTGCAGCACGGAAGATCCGGTACTGCTGTTGCACGGACATCATATGAAGGACGGTACGATGTTTGGCAGCCTGAAACAGTATAGGGACAAGGAGTTCAGACAGGCGCACACGGAGATCCTGCTGGATATGGGGGAAGGCTTTGACACATACGAAGTATTTGCTATATTGCAGATCGATCTGACAAAAGAAGATTACTTTGCTTATGAGAAAATCCCAAAGGATGCGGACAGCCTGACTGCATATCTGAAACAGATGCAGAAAAATGCGACATGGTATGAACAGCCGGAACAGGAAGACAAGCTGCTTTTGTTATCTACCTGTGCATACGGTTCAGAGGACGAACGGATGGTAGTAGCGGCTTATAAACAATAAAAAAACTCAAATCAAAGCGGAGTGGTGGACATATAGAAAATGTCCGCCGCTTTTTTTTGTTATGGCGACGAGGAAAATGCACGCATTTATGCGGTGCATTTGACGACCGCTGATCAGAGCGAGATTCGCAGAGCGTATCTCGTCTCTGTATACAATTCACAAAATAAAGCTGCAAATACGTAAAAGAAAGATGAAAACGCGGAAAATATCTGCTTGACAAAAAGAAAGGATATTGCAAGAACCTATAAAATATTATATTATGTAAAGTAATAATGGGTGGATTATATCTGCGTGTAAAAACAGGCGGATATCGACCCGGATCAGAAATAAAAAACAGGGATAAAACAGGAGTTAAAGCGGGATATGAAGAGAAATGAATATTTCACAGAGGAAGAGATCAGAGAACAGAAAAAGAGGAGAAAAATAGGCAGACGGGCCATGGCACTTCTGTTGGCAGGCATGATGCTGTTTTCCAATATACCGTCCAATGTAAGTGCGGTATCGGACAATGATATCAGTATGCTGCCCGATGCGATGGTGCAGACGGAAGATGTGGATACAACTGCAGATGCTACAGAGGGGAAGACTGTAACTATGACAGGCGCAGCAGAGCAGCCGGCAGCTGCTGCAGAAGACCGGAATGCAGGAGAGGAAAGCGAACCGGTTGCGGTGGATGCGGCAGTGGATATTGATGCAGACACGGCAGGCAGTGCAGATATTTTTGACAATACAACGATCACACTGGATAAGCTGACACTGAAGGCGACCTATTCAGATGGAAAAGGCGGTAGTGTTGTAGAAGAATTGACAGAAAATGGTACATTTGATCTGCCATACAATGCGGATATCAATATGCGGCTGGATTTCAAGCTGGGAAGCGGAACAGCGGTCAATAAGGATACTGCTTATATTTATAAGCTCCCTGATACGATCCGCGTTGATGTAGAGGCCGATCATAAGCTGGCTGATCATAACGGCAAGTCCATTGGTACTGTTCATATTGCGAAAGACGGAACATTGTCCTTCCGGTTTGATACGGATGCGATCGGATCCAATACAAATGTCAATTTTTATGTGCAGTTTGAGGGCGGCTTTTCGGAATCTCTGCAGGAAGAGGGAAAGACAGAGAATATTGCATTTCCAACTGCTACAGGTGATTTTAAATTCACGGTAAATACAACAGACAAAACGGATGATGATAAAAAACCGGATCCGAAGGATGTCAGCATCAGCAAATATGGCAGCAAGATCGTTAATATCAACGGACAAAATTATATTGAATGGACGGTAGAGCTCGGTCAGGAAGGCAGAACATCACTGGATGGTGTGATCACGGATAATCTGCCGACAGGACTTACTTATGCGGAGATTTCAGGGTATCCCCAGCTGACAGACAGTACAGGTGGAACGATTACAACGACAGCGAAAAACGGAGACAGCAGTATTGATATTAAGGTGGCGGGCGTTACCTCCCATTATCATGCAAAGGTAAAATTCTGTACCTATTATGATAAGAGTATTTTTGGTGGTACGATCAATGACAGTACAACAGCGCTGGTGGACAATACGGCGGCATTTAACCCGGATGATGATACGGATAAGGGTGTTAGCAATAAAGGGACCATATCCATTAAACCGGATATGCTGAAAAAGACGGGAAGCAGCATTGCAGCAGATGGTACGATCGAGTGGACTGTAACTATAAATGCAGAGAATCTGGATATTCAGGGAACTTCTTATCTGGATATTGTGGAAACCGGACAGGAGCTTGTTGAGGATTCCATCCAGATCACACCGGGGGGACTCAGTACGACTGGAAAGAGCAAAAGTGGCTTTGAAGTGGCAATTCCTGCAGGAACTGCTTATACAGATACCGTTACGATCAAGTATAAAACGAAGGTAACAGATTTTTCGCAGGGCAGCTACAAAAATACCGGTAAACTGAAGGGTGGCGTATACGATGTAACAACAAACGCCACCGTACCGGGCTACAATCTGTTAAAAAAGAGTTTTAAGGATTTTAATAAGATCACCAATACCTTTACATGGGAGATTGTGGTTAACGAAGAAGGCAAGACACTGGAAAATGTTACTGTGACAGATACATTCCGGGCAGGTAACGGCACGAACAAGGTTTCCGGTTCAGATCATGAAATGGCATTTGTCAGCGCATCCGAGGCACTGGATGCTTCTTCTGATGCGGAAAACGGTAAGCTTGTTTTTAAATTTGACAAGCTGGATGCAAAAAAGGTCATCACGATCGTGACGAAGGTGAAGGATCCGACCGCATTTGATGCAAGCAGCTGGCCGTTATTTGAAAATAAAGCATCCATGACCAGTGATATGAATACAACTCCAATTGATTCGACTGCACAGACATGGCAGCAGATCAAAAAGCCGGATATCCTGGCGAAAGACGGTAAGATGAACGGAGACGGTACGATCACATGGACGCTTCAGGTAACAAATCCGAAGCTGACGGTGAAAGGTGCGGAAATCACGGATGTATTGCCGGCCGGACAGGAATATGTGGATGGCAGTATGCGTCTGCAGAACCCATACTATGATGCAAATCCGGTATCTGTGACACCGACGGTCACAGTGGATACGACAACGGGAATCCAGAGCCTGAAGTACGTCTTTGATCTGACGGATACGGTGCAGGCAGGATTTTTCCGGAAAGATTTCTGGATCTGCTATGAAACGAAGACGACAAGCTCTGATGATGCGACAGCTTCCAGATCCTATGAAAATGACGCAAAGATCAGGCTGGATTTTGAAGGAGATATTTCGGTTACAGATGATGCCAGAAAAAAACTGACCGGTGAGACCGGTGGTGTGCTGGAAAAAGTATATGACTATAAAGCGGGTAACCAGTATGTAGACTGGAGCGTTAAGATCAATGAAGGACATTATGATATGTCGGCAGTGGCTGATCCGGTCATTACCGATCAGCTCCCTTCTTATTTTGATTATGTCAGCGGTAAATTATATAAAGTAACGAAGGTAAAGAATGGAAATGACACGCAGGTAACAGAGACAGAGGTCTCAGCAGTCATTGCGGTTATGAACGGCAAGATCACCGTACAACTGCCCAATATCGGTTCGGATGAATATGTCTTTAAATTCCGCACTCAGTTTAACTGTCTGGCTGCAGAGCTGAGCGGTAAGACGATCGCCAATACGGTAAACTTTACCGGAACCGGAAAGAATGTGACAGATACGAGTGATACGATCAAAAATGTATCCTTCAGTTCTTCTTCCGCAGGTGCGGTAACCAAGCATGAGATCCGTGTCAGAAAGATCGATGCGGTAACAAAACAGCCGCTGGCAGGTGCGATCTTCAAGCTGTATCTGGATGGCAGTGATATCTGTATCGGTGAAGCAACCTCCGGCGCAGACGGTTACGCGGTATTTGAAGATCTGAATACACTGACCGGTTATGATCTGAAGCTGGTAGAGTACCAGACACCGGACGGTTATACGTATATCAGACCGGGAAGCGGAATCGGATCGGCAGAAACTGTCATTAAAGATTATGATGATGCCAATCTGAAGACAGATGCGTCAAACGGTACAAAATATTATGAGATTACAATTCCAAACTACACACCGGAAGTATTAAGGGGAAGCGCGCTGATCCAGAAAAAGGATGCAGCGTCTGCTGCAGTACTTGCAGGTGTGGAATTTGGGCTGTATACAAGTTCACTTTGCACGGAAGATACACTGGTAGCAAGACGTACAACATCAGATACCGGAATTGTGACCTTCTCAGGTCTGGAGATAGGAGAGACCTATTTCTTACGGGAAATCACACCGCTTCCGGGTTATAAGGCAAACAATACGATCTACAAGATCGATGTAAAGACTGCAACAGAAACAGAGTACTGTGTATTGGGCGGTACGCCGGGCACGCCACAGAGCAGTGCTTATGAGATCACCAATGAGAAGGCAAAAGCAAGCCTGACACTGACAAAGACAGAAAAGGATTCCGATCCAATCACCTATCTGCAAAATGCAGAGTTCAGTATTTATCGTGATGCAGCCTGCTCTGACCGTGTGGATACACAGACGACAGATGCAAACGGCAAGCTGACTTTTACGGATCTGGAGCTTGGAAAGACCTATTATTACAGAGAAACAAAAGCACCGGATGGATATGTACTCGATACAACCGTGCGCAAGATCACGATCGGAACCGGAACAGAAAATGCAGATGTGGCAGAGACGGTAACGGTCACCAACGAAAAGGCGATCGGAGATATTGTGATCAAAAAAGTGGATGATTCTACGGTAGCGGTTCCGCTGGATGGTGTTGTATTCCGCCTGTTAAATGCGGATGATACGGATTATCTGAAGGATGGCGCCGCTTATGAAGTGACCAGCGATGAAAATGGTATTGCGCGATTTAAGGATATTCCATTTGGAAATTATAAAGTAACAGAAATAACAGGAAAGACTGGCTATAAGGCAACTTCAACAAGTGAAGAGATCAAAGTTGATATCGTCGGTGACAACAATCTGACGATCATAAACAAACGATATAAATGTGATATCTGTCTGACCAAAACCGGAGAAGGAGGAGAACTGCTTGCCGGTGCTGAGATCGGTCTCTTTACAAAAGACGGAGCCAGAATAAAAACCGCAACGACAGGCAGTAATGGAACGGTAACCTTTACAGATATTGTATATGGCGATTATTATCTGCAGGAGCTGAAAGCACCAGCAGGTTATAAGCTGTCAACAACTAAAGTGGATATTACGGCAGATGAGATCCAAACAAGAGCAGGAAAGACACTGGATAAGGGTACCTTAATCAATGAAAAACAGAAAGGGCAGATCTGTCTGATGAAGACAGATGATGCAGGCGCAGCACTTTCCGGTGCTGAGTTTACCTTATATGATGAAAACATGGTCGCTCTGAAGACCGGCAAGACAATGACGGCGGCAGAAGCTTCCGCCATGGGTTCAGGTGCTGCAGAGGGCCAGCTGTATTTCAAAGATCTTACTTACGGAACTTATTATGTACAGGAAACAAAAGCACCGGATACGCCGGATGCTTCCATTGTCTACCAGAGAGATAATCAGGTTTACAAGGTAGTCGTGAATTCGGATTTACCTGTAACAAAATACACAGATGCAGACGGTAATCAGCAGAATCTGACCATTCAGAATAAAAGATTAAGCACGACACCGCCACTGATCAGTTTTAAGGTAAAGAAAACAGATGCAGAATCGGCTGCAGCACTTGCGGATGCAGTGTTTGAACTTTATAAAAACGGAGTGGCAACCGGTATCACAGCGGTAACAAATAGCAGTGGTATTGCATATTTTAAGCGGATCAGTGTTGAGACGGATGCAGCAGATACAAGCTATGAAGTTATAGAAAAAACAGCGCCTGCTGGATACAGAGCACCGACGGCAGTTGACAGAATCTTATTTGCGTCAAATAAGAGTGAACTGAATATCTATGCGGATGCTGATACAACACCAAAAACGGAGGATAAAATTGCCTGGGCGGGAGATTATAAACTGACTGCAACAAGTGAGGCAAGCGCTACGATCAAAAATACCCCGATAAAGGGTAAGATCTGGGTAACCAAGACAGGTGCAAGTGCTGCAACGCTTCTGAAAGATGCTGAATTTACATTATATAAAGCGGATCAGACAACAAAGGTAGTGATCACGGGACTGACCAATCCGGCAAAGACGAACGAGAAGGGAATTGCCGTGTTTGAGAATCTGCCGTGTGGTACATATTATCTGAAAGAAACCGGAGCGCCGGATGGCTACAGTATGGATACAGCCATGCAGAAGATCGTTATCAGTGACGAGACGCTGCACAGTATAACTGTGAAGGATACAAAACTCAGTCTGACAGTCAGCAAAAAGGCGGTTGGCGGAGCGACGGAAGTACCGGGCGCTTCCTTTACGATCACAGAAAAGGATGATCCGACCGTTGTGCTGGACAGCTGGGTAAGTACAGACCGTGCCCATATTGTGACAACAGAGAAGATGACGACAGGAAAGCATTATATACTGTCCGAAACAAAAGCACCGGCGGGATATACTTATACAAATGATATTGAATTTGTATTTGAGACGGATGGCAGTCTCCGGTTGATCACGACGGCCGAGAAAAACGGACAGACGATCACAGTCAGAGATACACCATTGCTGCTTCGGATCAGTAAACAGGATAGTGCGACACCTACGAATCTGGCAGGGGCGCTTCTTGGCATTTATGATGAAAATGATGCACTTGTGACCAGCTTTACAACAAACACGAGTGTTTACCAATTACCTGCAGGTATTCTGGAGGCTCCGAAAACAGGCTACAAGGAATATACATTAAAAGAAATTTCGGCACCGGATGGCTACGAAATCGCAGCGGATATCCGTTTTGCTGTAGCTGCGGACGGAAAGATCTATACGGTTACAAAGGATGCGGCAAATCAGAATGTATATACCTTACACGCTGACAGCACATTGACAATGCTGGACGTGAAAAAGAAAGACATTTACATCAGAAAACTGGATGCAGAGACAGGAAAGGATATTGCGGGAGCAGCTTTTGTGCTCTACAAGGATACAGTAGCCGATCCGAACAGGATTGCGGAATGGACATCAGACGGAACCCCGCACAAGCTTGCTGCAGGCTTATTCTCAGCAGGTACAAATTATTATCTGAAAGAAGTAGGGGCACCGACCGGATATAGAAGTGCAGTGATGATCAAGTTCCGTGTGGACAGTACAAAGAAGATCGTGATTCTGGAAGGAAATTCCAATAATATCAATGGTGACAGGGATACTTTATTGGTGCGTGATGAACCGATCAAATTATATCTGCGCAAGCAGAATGCGTTTGGTACACTTCTGCCCGGTGCAGTGCTGAAGCTGGCAGAATATGACGCATCACAGCCGGATCAGATGGGGACTGTCATTCTGGATGCCTATAAAACAGATGGCAGCGTGTACAGTGTGCCTTCTGCACAGCTGAAGCTTGGAACGACCTATATTTTAAGGGAGATTTCCGCACCGGATGGCTTCAAAAAGGCAGATGACATTATCTTTACGATTAATGATAACGGCAGTATTACAAGAGCGGATAACAAAAATGTCGTAAACAATATGATCGTTATGGAAGATGATGAAGCAGGTCTTGGTATCGGTAAAAAGGATCTGGGATCCGATATTGGACTGGCGGGCTCCAGACTGCAACTTACAAGCAGTGACGATCCACATTTTACGCCGATCACCTGGGTCAGTGACGGAACGGTAAAAACATGGGATATTCTTTCCTTTACACCGGGCTGTACCTACACCCTGACAGAGATTTCCGCACCGCAGGGCTATGCGTATGCAGATCCGATCACCTTTACGATCGGGGCAGCGGATCATAAGATCTATATTGACGGACAGGAGGCAGCCAACCGGACTGTTTATATCAAAGATGGAAAGCTGGCACTGACAGTCAGCAAGCAGGCAACAGGCGGCAGCAGTGAGCTGGCAGGTGCGAAATTTGAAATTTTAGACGAAAGCGGTACTGTTGTTACTACATTTACTACAGAGGAAGCAGCAACAAGCGTGGATACTTCCGCGCTGACAGCACCGGCTGCGGGATATCTGGAGTATATACTGCATGAAGTGACAGCACCGGAGGGTTATGAACTGGCGGATGATATCCGATTCGCATATGACAGGGACGGTAAGCTTTATCTGGTGACAGAAGAAAACGGTACAAAGATCTATACAGAGAAAAAGGATCTGAAACTGACAGTTTATGATATGCCGAAGTTCTGCGTGCAGAAGGTAGATGCAGAGGGTAATGCACTGGAAGGCGCTGTATTAGAGATCACAACGCAGGAGGATGACGGCTTTACACCGATCCGCTTTACAACAACGAAAGATAAGTACTATCCACAGGGATTGAAAGCAGATGTGACTTATGTATTGTCAGAGATCACACCACCACAGGGCTACAGCGTGGCAGAACCGGTCAGCTTTGTACTCAAAGCGGATGGCAGTGTCTGCATAGACGGTGTTACGGCAACGGATGGCAGGCAGGTGACTATGGTAGATAAGGCAGTTACGGTTTATGTGGCAAAGAAAGACCTGAGTACAAAAGAAGCACTCAAAGGTGCAAAACTGGCGATTAAAAATGAAGCAGGAGAAACGCTGTACAGCTTTGTATCAGAAAAAGAGAAAACAACAATACCGGGCAGTATCTTTACGGTTCAGGCGGATCAGAACTATGCATATTACAGCTTATGTGAGCTGGAAGCACCGGAAGGCTATGGACTGGCAGAATCGGTTGATTTTGCGATCAACCGAAGCGGACAGTTATATCTGGTAGAGACAGACGGTGCAGACAAAAAATATACAGAATTGACCGATCATGTACTGACAATGTACGATATGGCGCAGCTTTCTGTCAGCAAAAAGACAGAAAACGGCAAGTATCTGAAAGGCGCAACACTGAAGATCACAGCGGAGAAGGATACATCCTTTGAAGCGATCACGATCAAGACAGACGGGAAACCGGCATATTTTGACAGCAGCAGATTTACAGCAGGAACGACCTATGTGGTTTCCGAAACAAAAGCACCAAAGGGATATAGTTATGCCACAGATGTGAAGTTCAAACTGGATCAGGATGGTAATGTATATGTAAACGGTAAGAAGAGCAAAGATAAGTCAATTATTATGACCGATGAAAAGATTCAGGTCAAGGTGGCAAAGAAGGACGAAAATTCTCATAAGCATCTGGAAAATGCAGAGCTTGCAGTGAAGGATGCGGATGGAAAGGTTCTGTACACCTTTACTTCCATGAGTAAAGAAGTGACACTGCCTGCCAAGATCTTTACTGCGCCGCAGGATGAAAAATATACCTATTATACATTGACAGAGGTAAAAGCGCCGGAAGGTTATGAACTGGCAAAGGATATCCGGTTTGCAATTGACAAAAACGGTACGTTGTATATCAGAAATGCAAAGGGTAACTATAAGAAGGCAAAGAATGGACTACTGACCATGTATGACAGCCCGACCTTTACTTCGTCAACGAGCATAACAACGACCGGAAGTGGCAATAAAGTGCCGAAAACCGGAGATCAGACCCCACTTGGACTGCTCCTTGCACTTTGCGGTCTGTCATTAGCGGGCATGATCAGTGCGTTCTCAGCATTGCTTTGCAGAAGACGCCGGGTGAACCGGATCGAAAAGAGATAGCGGGATATAGGGGAAGAATAAAAGCATAATGACCGGGAAAACCGGATACAGGAAGCGCAGGATCAGACAGATCCCGCGCTTCCTGTTTCTTGCCTGTTTATTGTCTGTCAATCACAAGATGTGGCATAATTAAGCAAAAATTCAGAATTTGTCTACTATATTTTGGTTGACGATTATAGAGGCGGATAGTATGATAAAAAAGAGATATTTTGCAAATTTTACATGCTTTTTGACGGATAAAGGAATGGGACGATGATACGATACAGTGTAAAGGGTAAAAAGGGCAGAAAAGTGGCTGCTTTTCTGGGTGTGACGGCACTTTCCATGGCACTTTTGGCAATGCCTGTCATGGCAAAAGGAACAGGAACCGTAACAGGAACGGGTGTGAATGTGAGAAAAAGTGCAGGCACAGCTGCCGAAAAAGTTACGACTGTTACAACGGGAGATCAGCTCCGTGTGACCGGATCAAAAAAGGACAGCACAGGGAAAAGGTGGTATAAGGTTACACTGACACAAAATGGAACGAACTATACAGGATACATAATATCTGATTATGTAAACTATAAGAAGGACGCAAAAGTATCGGATCAGGCAACGGCAAATCAGGCTGCAGCAGCGCAGACGGACGGTTCCACGACTGTATTGGATGTGTCCGGTATTGCAAAGGATATAAAGCAGAATACAACGAATCAGACAAATACGGGAAATACACAGAATAACAACGCAGGCACAACAAATCAGACGACAGCAGCAAAGAAAACCGGTGCGATCCAGGGGGATTATGTCAGAATCCGTAAAAAACCGGTAGCCGGAACTGTAGTCTGCCAGCTGATGAAAAATACGGATGTAACGGTAAAAAGCAGTAAAAAGGGATCAGATGGCTATATATGGTATAAGATTTCTTTTAAATACGGCGGAAAGAAAAAGACAGGTTATGTCAGAAGTGATCTGTTGAAGGTCAATGAGACAAAGCAGGAGAAGGCGGCGGATCCTGCGCAGTCTGGGGCAGAGCCGGCGAATACAAACGGTACGGATCAGTCAACGGTTACATCACTGACGGATGCGGAATTTGAAAGCTATCTGACCGCGCAGGGATTTCCGGAAAGCTACAAGCAGCCGCTCAGACAATTACACACAGTACATCCGGAGTGGACATTTAAAGCTGTTCAGACAAATCTGGCGTGGAATGATGTAGTGGCAGCGGAAAGTGCGGTCGGCAAAAATCTGGTCAGCAAAAATGCGATCGTTTCCTGGAAATCTTTGGAAAGTACCGCATATAATCGAAAGAAGAATACATGGTACGGCTTTGATGGCGGCAACTGGGTGGCAGCATCCACGGCACTTGTACAGTATTATCTGGATCCGAGAAATTTTTTGGGCGAAACATCTGTATTCCAGTTTGAATCACTGGAATATGAGGACTATCAGAATGTAGAGGGGCTTAAAGCTTTGCTGGCAGGTTCTTTTATGAACGGTGACTATACAGAACCGGATGGTTCTGTACGGAACTATGCAGATGCGTTTATTGAGATTGGCCGGCAGGTGGGGGTCAGCCCGTATCATTTGGCAGCCAGATGCTATCAGGAGCAGGGAAAAGGCAAGAGTGACAGTATTAAAGGAACCGTTGAGGGATTTGAAAGTATATTTAACTATTATAATATCGGTGCCTATGCATCCGGCGGAAATTCGCCGACCAGACAGGGACTGATCTATGCATCCGGCCAGACAAGCGGTGCTAATAATTATGAGCGCCCATGGAACACGAGGTATAAATCACTTTTGGGTGGGGCTGAGTATGTTGCACAGAAATATGTAAAGGTAAAACAGAATACACTATACTTCCAGAAGTTTAATGTGGTAAACACAAAAAATGGTCTGTATAAGCATCAGTATATGACAAATGTGCAGGCTGCAGCCAGTGAAGCGCAAAAGATGAGTAAGGCATGTCAGGCAGGAGACCGGCTTGTATTTTATATTCCGGTATATACGGGAATGCCTGAAACTGCCTGTGTAAAACCAACCGATAACAAGAATCCGAATAACTATCTGGCAACACTTGCCGTAACGGATCAGGAGCTGACACCTGTATTTGATCCGGAAACAGAATATTATGATCTGACGGTCAAGAAAAAGGTAAAGACGGCAGAAATCACGGCAACGGCTGTTGCAGCGTCTTCCGAAATCAGCGGAACAGGTACTTATGATCTGGAACGTGGCGAGAACGTATTTACGATTACGTGCACGGCACAGACGGGTGAGGTAAAAACATATACGATTCATATTATAAGAAAATAAACCGGAAAAAGTAAAATGAGAAGGGAAGCGTACTATATGAGACAAAAACTGGGGAGAATCTTATTGGGACTATCTGTTTTGACAGCAGCAATTCTGTATTTGCCGGCAGATATTTATGCAGCAGGTTCTGTCAGCGTAACGGCTGATAAAACGGATGTCGGTGTTTCGGACACGATCACGGTTTATATAAAAACTTCGGAGCCGGAGGATCCGTCTGTGGCACCGGAGATCTCCGTCACATACGATTCGGATAAGCTGGAGGTAACAGATTGTAATGTGGATTACGGCGGTGGCGGCGGACTTTTGACGATCACCGGAACCGATGCACAGATCACAATGAAGGCATTGGCTGCAGGCAGCGCATCAATCAGTGCGGAAGCGGTCATAGATGATGATGGAAATAATCCGGCAACAGGCAGTACCAGCGTTGTGGTTGGCGGTAATACAGCTGCGGATCTTTCCTCTGATGCGACACTCAGAGCTCTTACGGTCAGCCCAGGCAGTCTGTCACCGGCTTTTACACCGCAGGGAACGGAATACACAATAGAAGTGGATGACTCTGTAACGGATATTACAGTCAGCGGTGGCGTGACGGATGAAAAGGCACAGATCACGGCAGCAAGCGGTTTTAAAAATCTGAAATCAGGTACAAATGAGGCAGTCATTACCGTAACGGCGGAAGACGGCTCCACCATGACCTATCATTTTACGATCACACGAGGCGGTACAACTGATGAAACAGATGCCGAAGAAGCGGAGCCGGAACAGATGCAGCAGGCAGCTTCGGCTGATGGGCTTACATTTACGGCAGATGGCACGGATTATACGATCAGTGAGACTGTTTCGGATGAACAGCTTCCGGCAGACTGCAGCAAAACAGAGGTTTCTTACGGCGGACAGACCGTGGAAGGTGCGATCTGGCAGCCCGGCGGGCTCACCCTTTTATATGCTGAGAAAGCGGATGGAGAAGGAAGCTTCTTTATTTATGACAGCACGAAAAACAGTTTTCAGATCTTTGTGCAGATCATGGGGATCGAAAACCATTATATAGTACCGGTAACACCGCAGGAAGCAGTTCCGGACGGGTTTACGGAAGAAAATCTGCAGTGGAACAACTCTTACCTGCCGGCATATCAGACGACAAAGGGCGATCCCACTCTGTCAGATGCATTTTATCTGTTTTATGCTTATAACAATGAAGGAAATGTGGCATTTTATCTGTATGATGTGGCAGAAGGCAGCTTCCAGCGATATTTTGCGATACAGGAAACTGCTGCTGTGACAGAACAGATGGAACAGAAACCGGTACTGATCATCGGAACACTTGCTTTTTTACTTGTCTGTGCTATTGTCGTGATCGTCAACCTGATCCTGCGTAACCGGGATCTGAGGCTGGATATGGAAGAGGAAGCTTTATACGGAGACGAGACGGAGGAAGAGAAGAAGAAAGACGAAAAGAAGCCAAAGAAGCAGATCGCAAAGAAACCAGCGGAGAAACCGGCAACAGAAAAACCGGTGAAGCAGGCGGTAAAGAAAGCAGAAGAAAAAACGGCAAAAACGGTGGCAGAGAAACCAGAAAAACGGGTTGTAAAGAAGACAGAGGAAAAGGCGGCAAAGCCGACAAAACAGACGGCGAAGAAACCGGAAGAGAAAACGGCAAAGGAGGCATCTGCAAGAAAAACGGAGGCAGAAAAACTGGCATCGGCAGTTCCCGGACAGGTAAAACCGGAAGCAGCAAAAGAACCGGTTGTGAAAAAAGAAGTTACACCAAATGGTGTGACTTATACAACGGGGCAGATTCCGATCACGGTGGTGCAGCCGCCGAAGTCAGCAAAGCGCAGCCAGGTACCGATCTACACACTGGAGAGAGAACCTGTACCGCTGACGAGAGAAGCTCCGGCAGATCAGCTGGACGATGATTTTGAATTTGAATTTATTGACATTGATTCTTAGACGGTCTGTCAGAAACATAGGCCGAAGCTGTCAGTATGGTTGACAAACTGTGAATACTGTTATAGACTGAATATAACAGAAGGTGATACACATGATAATAGAAATTGATTTTAACAGTGACGAAGCACTGTATATGCAGCTTCGGAATCAGATCATATTAGGCATTGCCACGTCCCAGTATCAGGAGGGAGAGGCGCTTCCGAGTGTCCGGTCTTTGGCGGATACGATCGGCATCAATATGCACACGGTAAATAAGGCATATTCTGTATTGAAACAGGAGGGCTTTGTCAAGGTTGACAGAAGACGCGGTGTTATAATAGCAGTTGATATTGACAAGCTGCAGGCAATGGAGATGATCCAGAAGGAATTGCGTGTCCTTCTGGCACAGGCAAGCTGTAAGAATATCTCGCGTGAAGAAATTCACGATATGATCGATACCATATATAATGAATATGGAGGAAAATAAAAATGGATTATACCGCTAAGGCAAAAACTGCTCTTGGACTTGCCGCATCTGCAGCAAGATCCATGGGTCAGAACTATATCGGGACAGAGCATATTTTACTGGGACTGATCAGACAGCAGACAGGAATGGCGGCTCAGGCGTTATTGGTAAATGGAGTGGATGAGACAAAGCTTGTAGATCTGATCATGGAGCTGATCGCACCGACAGGGCATCTGGAGCTGAAAGAACGGGAAGGATATTCACCGCGTGCCCAGCAGGTGATCGGACTGGCATTTCAGATTGCGGAGCAGTATCATGCTTCCGCTGTCGGAACAGAGCATATTCTGATGGCATTGATCCGGGAAGGAAGCAATGTGGCAGTCCGTATTTTAAGTACTATGGGAGTTTCCCTGCAGAAGCTTTATATCGATCTACTTGTTTCCATGGGGAAAGATGGCAATCTGTATAAAGAAGATCTGCGTCAGCAGAAGCAGAAAACAAAAGTGCTGGAGCAGTACAGCCGTGATATGACAAAGCTGGCAGCGGAAGGAAAGCTGGATCCTGTGATCGGCAGAGATCAGGAGATCCTCAGACTGGTACAGATCCTTTCCAGACGGACAAAGAACAATCCGTGTCTGATCGGTGAGCCGGGTGTTGGCAAAACAGCGATCGTAGAAGGTCTGGCACAGCGTATCGTACAGGGAGAAGTACCGGATACCGTCAAAAACAAGCGTGTCATGACACTGGATCTTTCCGGAATGGTGGCAGGCAGCAAATACAGAGGCGAATTTGAGGAACGTATTAAAAAGGTTATCAAAGAAGTGATCGATGATGGTAATATCATCCTCTTTCTGGATGAGATCCACACGATCATCGGTGCAGGCGGTGCGGAAGGTGCGATCGATGCGTCCAATATCTTAAAGCCGTCTCTGGCAAGAGGTGAGCTGCAGCTGATCGGTGCTACGACGATCGAGGAATACCGCAAATATATTGAAAAAGATGCGGCTCTGGAGCGTCGTTTCCAGACGATCATGGTAGAAGAGCCTTCCTTAACGGAAGCTGTCCGTATTGTGATGGGTATCAAGCATAAATATGAAGAACATCATCATGTGACGATCACGCCGGAGGCTGTAGAGGCTGCGGTGAAATTGTCAGACCGTTATATCAATGACCGTAATCTGCCGGATAAGGCGATCGACCTGATCGATGAGGCAGCAGCGGCGCTGCGTCTGCAGGGACTGAAAATACCGGAAAACTGTATCAGGCTGCAGGAGCAGATCGATGAACTGAATGTACAGATCGAACGTTCCCTGAAGTTTGATGATCTGGTAGAAGCGCATAAGGAACGTATGGAGCAGGAGAAGCTCATCAAAAAGCATACGCAGGCAATGCAGCGGTATGAGAAGAAGATGGCAGCAAAGAACACTCTCGTCACGGAAGATGAGATCGCAGCCGTGGTAGCCCAGTGGACAAAGATCCCGCTGAAAAAGCTGGAAGAGAAGGAAAGTGAGCGCCTCCTGAAGCTGGAAAAGATCCTGCATAAGCGTGTGATCGGACAGACGGAAGCGGTAGAGGCGGTTGCGCGTGCAATGCGCCGTGGCAGAGTCGGTTTACAGGATCCGAAGAGACCAATCGGTTCCTTCCTGTTTTTGGGACCTACCGGTGTCGGTAAGACAGAGCTTTCCAAAGCACTTGCAGAGGCAATGTTCGGTTCGGAAAATGATCTGATCCGTGTAGATATGTCGGAATATATGGAGCCGCATTCCGTTGCAAAGATGATCGGTTCACCGCCGGGATATGTCGGACATGACGATGGCGGACAGCTGAGTGAGAAAATCAGACGGAATCCGTACAGTGTTGTTTTATTTGATGAAATTGAAAAAGCACATCCTGATGTATTTAATATTTTGCTGCAGGTGCTGGATGACGGACATATCACCGATTCCAAGGGACGCAAGGTCAGCTTTAAAAATGCCATTATCATCATGACAAGTAATGCGGGCGCTTCCCGTATCGTGGATCCGAAGAACCTCGGTTTTGCCACAAAGACGACAGAGCAGCAGGATTACCAGCGTATGAAAAACGGCGTCATGGAAGAAGTCAAGAGACTTTTCAAGCCGGAGTTCATCAACCGGATTGATGAGATCATGGTATTCCATCCGTTGAATAAGACAGAACTCAGAGAGATCGTGACACTGCTTTCCGCAAATCTGATCAAGAGATGCGACCGGCAGATGGGTATCACGCTTTCTATCAGCCAGACGCTCAAGAATCATCTGGTTGAAAAATATTGTGATGTAAAGATGGGCGCAAGGCCTTTGAAGCGTGCGATCCAGACTGTCATAGAGGATCCGCTGGCAGAAGAAATCCTGCAGGGCAGGATCAGGCAGGGCGATCATATCCTTGCGACAATACACAAAGAAAAAGTGGTATTTAAGCAAAGGCAAAACGCAAAAGAACTGGATTTATAAAGGCAAATGGTTTATACTGTTTACACAAAGTACTGCAAGACAATATTCGGGAGGACAAAAGAAAATGGCAGTGGTAAAAGAATTAATTCGTGAAGAATCAGACGGCAGCATCAGTTTCGGAAATTATACATTAGCACAGAAGGCAAAGCTGGAAGATTTTGAACATGCAGGAGATCTGTATAAGGTCAAAACATTCTCAACAATGACAAAACTGGAGAAAAACGGTCTGTTTTTATACGAATCCGTTCCGGGCACAAGCGTCAGTCACTTTCAGGAGACTGCAGACGGTGTATCCTTTGAGGTAGAAGGAGCAGACGATGCACAGCTGATCATCGGACTTTGCGACGATACACAGTATGAGGTATTTGTAGCGGGCAAGAGTGCAGGTAAGATGAATACAGGTCTTGGAGGCAAGCTGAATGTCAGTGTAGAGCTTGCCGGAATGGGCGAAGTAAATGTAAAGGTGGTAGAAGCATAAGCATGGCAAAAATGAAATCGGCTACGGTTTATTTCTGTCAGAATTGCGGCTATGAATCTTCCAAATGGATGGGGCAATGTCCGGGCTGTCGGGAGTGGAATACGCTTGTCGAAGAGGTCGTGACAAAGGCTTCTGGCGTCAGGGCAGTGCATATGGTGCAGCCGACAAGCCTGAATGATATCTCTATGGAAGAGGAAGATAAGCTCTTAACGCATATGAGTGAGCTTGACCGGGTGCTCGGTGGTGGCATCGTGCCGGGGCAGCTTACATTGGTTGGTGGAGATCCCGGCATCGGGAAATCCACCATTCTTTTACAAATGTGCCAGAATCTTGCGGCAGACGGCAGAAAAATTTTATACATATCAGGGGAGGAATCTCTTAAACAGATTAAGATACGCGCAATGCGGATCGGCGAATTTACGGATCAGTTAAAGCTTCTGTGTGAAACAGATCTGGATACGGTAGAAGCAGTGATAAAGCAGGAAAAGCCGGATATTGTCGTAATCGATTCTATCCAGACAATGTATGCGGAACGTGTGACCTCTGCACCGGGCAGCGTATCGCAGGTCAGAGAAGCAACAGCTGTTTTTCTGCGTCTTGCCAAGAGTATGCCTGTTGCAACATTTATTGTCGGGCATGTAACAAAGGAAGGTACGGTTGCGGGACCGCGTGTGCTGGAGCATATGGTAGATACGGTCTTATATTTTGAAGGAGACAGGCATGCGTCCTATCGGATTTTACGGGGCGTGAAAAATCGTTTTGGCTCCACGGATGAGATCGGTGTGTTTGAAATGCGCAAGGAAGGTCTTTGCGAGGTGAAAAACCCGTCTGCTTATCTGCTAAGCGGCAGACCGAAAAATGCAAGCGGTTCTATAGTTGCCTGTGCCATGGAGGGCACCAGACCGATGCTGATCGAGATTCAGGCACTTGTCTGTGATTCCAATTTCAATATTCCGCGCCGCCAGACAACAGGGGCGGATTTTAACAGAGTGAATCTCCTGATGGCGGTACTGGAAAAAAGACTGGGGCTTCGCATGGGACAGACCGATGCATATGTCAATCTGGCCGGTGGTATGCGGCTCTTAGAGCCTGCACTCGATCTGGGTATTGTGATGGCACTGGTGTCCAGCTTTAAAAATAAGGTTATTTCCGATCAAACGGTGATTTTCGGTGAGGTAGGTCTTTCAGGCGAGGTCCGTGCTGTCAATATGGCGCAGCAGCGTGTGCTGGAGGCACAGAAACTTGGATTTACGAAATGTATTCTGCCATTTGCAAATTTGGATGGACTGTCAGATATTCCGGAGAAAATGCGCATTGTTGGCGTTTCCAATGTAGCTGATGCAATAAATGAGCTGATTTGACTTATTTCGTCAATATATTTTAATCGCTTGCGCAATATAATTGTAGAAATAACTCTGAATACATCATATAATACAATCAGTCTAAGACATTAGACATGCTAATTAGCAATTTCCGGAAGAATTCCCCTTTTACACAAACAGGAGGCCTGGCGACTTTGTCGCTGGGTCTTTTGTTTTGTGGGAAAACCATACAGATTATGCAAAAGAATTTTACGATCAGATGAGCATGTGAAATATAAGACATACAGGAGTTTACCATAAAGCAGAACCGTAATTTGTAACCGGGTAGGATAGATCAGGGTATACAAAAGCAGGGAGGATATAAAAATGGATCTGTCTCAAAAACAAATAGCATATTATCATTTGCCGGGATTGTTTGAATTTTACGAATTATACAGTGTTTTTCTGCCGCTGTTTCGGGCACACAGAGAATACTTTTATGATTGGTGCAGGATCGGTTCGGTCTATGGAGCCCCGGCGGACTGCCTCTGGGGCGGTGGACGTACATCTTACGGCGAGCAGGATCCGCGGGCAGTGCTGGCATTGATGCAGGAATATGGTATTTCCGCGAGATTGACATTCAGTAATTCGTTGCTGCAGGAAGAACACTTATCTGACAAGAAATGCAACACACTTTGCACGTTATTTGAAAAAGGTGGAACAGTGCAAAATGGAGTGATTGTGCATTCGGATTTATTACTGGCGTATCTGAAGAGGCAGTATCCGGGCTTGTATCTTGTCTCATCGACCACAAAGGTTCTGACGGAGTTTGAACAGTTCCGGGATGAACTAAAGCGGGACGACTTTCGTTATGTAGTGCCTGATTTCCGGTTGAATAAACGGTTTGAAGATCTGCATACGTTGACGGATGAAGAAAAGGCGAAGGTTGAGTTTTTGTGCAATGAATGTTGCTGGTTTGGGTGCAAAGAACGGAAAGTATGTTATGAGGATGTGAGCCGGAAAGCACTTGGCATAAAAGCACCGGATCATCGATGCATGGCACCAGAGTCGGAACAGGGAT
>OLWL01000787.1_pt1 | contig 19770 bp, 17 predicted proteins | sample 1674151 | NCBI WGS metagenome assembly OLWL01 (sample SAMEA103958148, study PRJEB25191) | human gut metagenome
TGATGGGCGCTGAGATCTACCTGTACCTGGAGTACAAGGGCAACAAGATGACCGCCCGTGTCGCTCCCACCTCCAAGGCACGCAACGGAGACACCGTCCGCGTTGCATTTGATCCGCACAAGGTCCACCTCTTTGATGTCGAGACCGAGCAGACCATCCTGAACTAAGTTCTCCAGGGATCATCTTTTGATCCTCCTAATAAGCAAAAGCCGCCGGGAAGCGATTTCCGGCGGCTTTTGTCTAAGAGAACACACATTGGAACATGATAAGGGAGATTTCACCATGGAACACATGATGCTTCTGGTCACCTACCGTATGCTCCCCGGCCAGCGGGACGCTTTTCTGCAGGAGGTCGCCGCTGCCGGCATTCTGGCAAAGGTCCAGCAGGAGGACGGTTTTGAGCGCTACGATTACTACCTGAGCGCCGCCGACCCGGACGAGCTGCTCATCGTTGAGGAGTGGGACTCCGAAGCCCAACAGCAGGCCCACGTAAACACCGACCACATGGCCCAGCTCCGCGCCATCAAGGAGAAGTATGTCGCTTCCACCGCGATGCAGCGCATTGCCAAAGCCGACTGAGCACAAGAGGATAGAAAAGCACCCGCGGCCTGCTGGCTGCGGGTGCTTTTTTCAAAAGAGAGAACGGAATGCTCAGCCCTTGACACCGCCCAGTGCAACACCACGGACGATGAACTTGGACAGCAGCAGATAAACAATGATCACGGGCAGGATGGCAATGGCCACCAGCATATAGACCTTGCCCATATCGAACTTGAGGAAGTCGGCACTGCGGAGCTGTGCAATGAGGATGGGCAGGGTCTTTTTGTCTGCCGTATCCAGCACCAGTGCGGGGATGAAGTAGTTGTTCCAGCTGGACACAAAGGAGAAGATGGCCTGCACCGCCAGAGCGGGCTTCATAATGGGAAGCACGATATGGTTGAAGGTGTAGAACTCCCCTGCGCCATCAATGCGGGCGGCTTCCACGATCTCCATGGGCAGGCTGGCATCCAGATACTGCTTCATAAAGAAGAACACCGCCGGGGCCGCAATGCTGGGGATGATGAGGGGAATGAAGCTGTTCTTCAGGCCCATCTTTGTGATGAGCTGCAGGAAGCCCAGCGCCGAGACCTGGGTCGGCATGGTCATAATGAGCAGGATGATGGCAAACGCCGCCTTTTTGAACCGGAAGTTATAGGCGTAGATGCCGTAGGCTGTCAGGGCCGAAAAATAGACGCTGAGGGCAGCCGAGCAGCCGGACACGATCAGGCTGTTCCGCACACCAGTCAGCACCGGGATGTTGGCATCTGACAGCACGTTTTTCAGGTTGGTCATCAGGGATCTGCCCGGCAGAAAGGAAAAGCCCTTCTGGATCTCAAAATGGGTGCGGGTGGAATTGATGACCAGCACATAGAAGAAAAACAGGCATAAAAAGCTCAGCAGCACCAGCGCCGCATAGCACACCGTGCGGCGGGCCGCAAGGGTCGCTTTTTCGGATTTTGTCTTGACTGCGTGTGACATTACGCTTTTCCTCCCTTCACCTGTTTGGCCGCCTGTCTGCGGGCCTTGCGCTCGGCCTTGCTCAGGCCGTCGTCCTCCTTGGTCAGGGCCATGTAAACGATCACGCAGAGCACTGCGCACACCAGGAACAGCACCACCGAGACCGCGCCTGCCATGCCGTAGTTCTTGCTGAACAGGTGGTTGTTCAGGTACATGATCATAGTGGTGGAGGTGCGGTCGGGGCCGCCCTTGCCGTTGGTCAGGATCTGCGGCACATCGAACATCTGCAGGCCGCCGATCATCGAAGTGATCATCACATAGACCAGGATCGGCCGGATGAGCGGGATGGTGATCTTCCAGAACATCTGGTTCGGGGTGCAGCCGTCCAGCTCCGCTGCCTCATACAGGGTGGGGTCCACGCCCATGATGGCCGCCATCAGCATGATGGTTGTATTGCCGAACCACATCAGGAAGTTCATCAGGCCGATGAGGCCGCGGTTGCCCCAGACGCTGTTCAGGAAGCTGAAGGGCTCCTTGAGGATGCCCATGCCCACCAGTGCAGCGTTCACGGGGCCGTTATCCGAGAACAGGGCAAAGAACAACATGGCGAACGCCGAAGCCATAATGAGGTTGGGCATGTAGATGACTGTCTTGAAGAAGGTCTGGCCCTTCAGCTTCAGGCGCAGGTCGGTGAACCAGGCCGCCAGCAGCAGCGAGATGGCGATCTGCGGGATGAAACCGATAATCCAGAGCAGCAGCGTGTTGCCAAAGTATTTGGGCAGGTCGGTTGCAAACAGGGTGATGTAGTTCTTCAGGCCTACAAAGGTAGGGCCGATGATCTTCAGGCCGCTGCGGTAATATTCAAAAAAGCTGTAATAGATCGTAGACCCCAGTGGGATGAGCTGGAACACCGCAAAGATGAGGAAGAACGGTGCAATGAAGATATAGCCCCACTTTGCATAGCTGATCGAGCCGTTCTTCTTTGGTTTTGCTCCCATAGTAACTGCCCTCCTGACGTACACTGCCCAAAGCAAAATAGGGCGGGCGGGATCAGCGTCCGGCCCGCCCCATTCAGATTCGGTTCAAAAGGTTTTCAGGTTCCGGCTGCGCTTATGCGGGCCAGACCACATCGGTCAGCTCGGGGTACTTTTCCTTGATGGCGGTCTCGAAGTTTGCCTTTGCGGTATCCTCGTCCACCGTGCCGGTAAAGTAATCCTTGAAGGCATTCTGGAGGCTCTCGTTCAGGCCCTGATCGTACGGGCCTGCGTTGGACATATCGATCTTCTTTGCAGCTTCTGCAAACAGGGCGATATGGTTCTGGCCGCCCAGGAAGTCGGAGGCATAATCGCTGTTTGCGATCTCTTCCATGGCCTTCTCGTTGTTGGTGTAATCCTGCGTATCCAGGGTGATCTGCTTCATAATGGCTTCGTCGCAGGTCAGCTTCTGCATCACGTCGCGGATGATATCGGTATTATCGGTACCGGCTGCCGCGCAGATCCAGGTGCCGCCCCAGTAATAGGGCTGAGGACCTTCGCAGACTGCGTAATCGCCGTAGATGCCGTTGCCTACTTCTTCCTTGCCACCCTCGGCCACAGGGGTCTCCAGAGAGTTGCCCAGCAGGGTGAAATTGATGCCCCAGGTGGAATAGAAGAAGCCAAACACCTTGCCGCTCGGGCCCTGATCGGCTGCCCACTGGCTGTCCCACAGGCTGGACTTGTTGTTGTAGCCCTTATCGGTGTACTCCTTGGTCTGATCGACCCACTTCATAATGTTGGGGTCTACCTTGACGGTCGTACCGTCCACCCAGGGAGCGTCCACGTTGTTGGAGAAGGTGCGGTAAGCATCATCGAAGCCGGACAGCATCTTGTAGCCCTTGGCATAGGCCTGTGCAGCCACCTCGTTGAACTTATCCCAATCGGACAGATGGCTCTGCACCTCGGTGGGATCATCGGTGCCCAGCACTTCCTTGGCGATGCTGCGGCGGTATGCGAACAGACCGGGGGTCGCCTGCCAGGTGGTGCCGCGCTGGCTGCCGTCCACGCTGACAATATCCTTGGTGTACTGGTACTGACCAGCCAGATCGGCATCGGTCAGGCCGATGTCTGCCTTGACATCCAGTGCGTAATCGGAATCCACATACTTCAGTGCGTAGTCGGCCTCGATCAGGAAGATATCTACCTTATCATCATCGGCGGCGGAGTCCTGATTCAGCAGGGCCTCATCCAGCTTATTCTGGTAGTTGTTGTTCTCGTTGGCGTTGATGGTCCACTTGACAACGGTGCCATCTTTCAGGGTGGTGGTGGATTTGTCCTCAGCGATGGAGGCGACCTCGGGGTAATAGTTATTGAAGCGGCCCTGGAACTCGTCGTTCCAGCACCAGATATTCAGCACCTTGCCCTGAGCTGCCGGAGCATCGGAAGCGGCGGAAGAAGCTGCGGCAGAGGATGCCGCACCGGTAGAAGAAGAGGAGCCGCCGCATGCGCTCAGCGCTGCACTGATGGTAACTGCACCGGAAGCCAGCAGGAAATTACGACGCGAAATCTTTCTCATAATGAAAAACCTCCTTCAATGGTTTTCGTGAAAAAGCGTTTCAAATTCAAGGCTCCGGTTCGCCCGGAACCAAATCCAACCCATTCATTCGATGCTGCGCACCGAGCCGCCCTCCAGCAGTTTTCCTGTCACTGGGATCTGCTCGGCCAGCGTCACACGGGGATGCTCAATCATCTGCACCAGCTTATCCGCTGCCATCCGGCCCAGCATTCTGGTGTTCTGCTGCCAGGTCACCAGCTGGGGTTTCATCACGCGGGAGAGGTAAATGCCGTCATATCCCATCACGGAAATATCCTCCGGGATGCTCAGGCCCGCTTCCTGCAGAGCGATGCAGCCGCCCATGGCCGAGAAATCATCGGGGAAGAGAATGCAGGTGGGCCGCTGGGGCAGTGCCAGCAGGGCCCGGGTCTCCTCGGCACAGCGGTCGGGATCGTGATACACACCGCTGCGCACATATTCTTCGGGGACCTGCAGCCCCAGCTCCGCACAGCTCTTGTAGAAGCCCGCCAGCCGGTTCTCCGTCACCGCCGTGCGCTCGCCATGGATAAAGGCGATGCGGCGGTGGCCGTTGGCGTAGGCGTACCGCACCAGCGCCGAAAGCCCGTTGACATTATCGGAAAGGACCGCCATCCGGTTGTTGAACACATGGTCGATGGTCACCACCGGCACATCACTGTTGACCAGCTCCACCACCTGCGGATCGTTGAAATCCACGCAGGCGATCACCGCTCCGTCCACACCCCGGTAGTGGCAGTGCTCCAGATAGGTCATTGTTCTGCCGCCGAGGTTCCGGTTGACAAAGGTGATATCGTAGCCCAGCTTTTCCACCTGCACTTTGAAGCTGTCCAGCACCGCCGAAAAGTACTCGTGGGCCAGACCGCTCTGCCGCTCGTCCACAAACAGAACACCAAGGTTGTAGGTACGGTTGGTCTTCATCGCGCGGGCCGCCATATTGGGCACATAGCCCATCCGGCGGGCCGCCTCGCGGACACGGTCGCGGGTCGCAGCAGAGATGTCCGACTGGCCATTGAGCGCTTTGCTCACCGTTGCCACCGAGACACCGCATTCACGCGCCAGATCTTTTAAGGATGACATTTCGCCGCCCTCCCTCACAGGGACCCGCTCAGGGCTCCCGAACGAATCCTAAATCGTTTTCGCAATTTCAATATAGCGCACTTTGCACTAAAAATCAAGCAGAAGAAGAAAAGTTTTATCTCAAAAGTCTGCATTTCAGCAGGTTGCGAGATTTCATTTCCTCAGAATTATGCAGTCTGTATCGTTTTCGTTACATTTCGTTACCGTTCGATAATTTTTTCGTTTCCATACCGGTTTCCACCCCTGAACCAGCCCGCTGCACCTTTGTTGTATATTTCAGGTCCGCTCTTGATTTTTCCCGCAGGATAGACTATTCTTAGGGTGACAAGTGCCTTTCCCACCCTTGGGCCGCAAATCCTAAATCGTTTTCGCCATCAAATGATTTCAGCATTTCCGGTTTACCCTATAAGGAGGAACAAGGCTATGAGATTCGGACATTTTGATGATGCGCGCCGGGAATATGTGATCGACACGCCCCGCACTCCCCTGCCCTGGATCAACTATCTGGGCAGCGAGGACTTTTTCAGTCTGGTGTCCAACACCGGCGGCGGTTACAGCTTTTACCGGGATGCCCGGCTGCGGCGGCTGACCCGCTACCGCTACAACAATTCCCCGCTGGACATGGACGGCCACCGCATCTACATCAACGATGGCGGCACCATCTGGAACCCGGGCTGGCAGCCCGCCAAGACGGAACTGGACAGTTACACCTGCCGCCACGGTCTGGGCTACACGATCCTGCAGGGCGAAAAAAACGGCATTGCGGCCGCTCAGGAGTTGTTCGTGCCCCGGGGCGATGCCTGTGAGATCGACCGGCTGACGCTGGAAAACAAGACCGCTGCCCCCCGCACGCTGGACGTGTTCAGCTATGTGGAGTTCTGCCTGTGGGATGCCATGGACGACAGCTCCAATTTCCAGCGCAACTTTTCCACCGGCGAGGTGGAAGTGGTGGAAAGTGCCATCTATCATAAGACAGAGTACCGGGAGCGCCGGGATCACTACGCCGTGTTCTGGGCCAACGCCCCTGTTACCAGCTTCGACACCAGCCGGGATGCCTTCTGCGGCGTGTACGGCGGCCCCGCCGCACCGGAAGCGGTCAAAGCCGGTCACTGCTCGAACAGCATTGCCCACGGCTGGGCTCCGGTGGGTGCCCACCATTTCCATCTCACGCTGGCACCGGGCGAGAAAAAGAGCATCATCTTCGGGCTGGGCTACATTGAAAACCCGGTCCGGGAAAAATTCAGCGCTCCCGGCATCATCAACAAAGCCCGGGCCGAGGCCATGATGGCCCGCTATGCCACCGACGCACAGGTGGATGCCGCCCGCAGGGCACTGGCCGACTACTGGCAGGAACTGCTCTCGGGCTGGCAGCTGACCTCCGGCGAGGAAAAGCTGGACCGGATGGTGAGCCTGTGGAACCAGTATCAGTGCATGGTCACCTTCAACATGAGCCGCAGTGCCAGCTATTACGAGAGCGGCATCGGCCGCGGCATGGGGTTCCGGGATTCCTGTCAGGATCTGCTGGGCTTCGTTCACATGATCCCCTCCCGCGCACGGGAACGCATTCTGGACATTGCTGCCACCCAGTTTGAGGACGGCAGTGCCTACCACCAGTACCAGCCCCTGACCAAAAAGGGCAACAGCGACGTGGGCAGCGGCTTCAACGATGACCCACTCTGGCTCATTGCGTGCACCGCCGCCTATCTGCGGGAGACCGGTGACTGGTCGATCCTGGACGAGCCGGTTGCCTTTGACAACAACGTGACCAGAGCACAGCCCCTGATGGAGCATCTGCGCCGGAGCTTCCGCTACACCCATACCCATCTGGGTCCCCACGGCCTGCCGCTGATCGGCCGGGCCGACTGGAACGACTGCCTGAACCTGAACTGCTTCTCGGAGCACCCGGGCGAGAGCTTCCAGATCACCGGCCCCAGCGAGGGCCCCGTGGCTGAGAGCGTGTTCATTGCGGGCATGTTCGTGAAATACGGCCGCGAGTACGCCGAACTCTGTGACCACCTGCACCTCACCGAGGAGGCCGCCAGTGCCCGCACCGCCATTGACGCAGTAGAACAGGCCACCCTGACCGCCGGCTGGGACGGCGCATGGTTCCGCCGTGCCTACGATGCCTTTGGTGCCCCCGTAGGCAGCAGGGAATGCGACGAGGGGCAGATCTTCATCGAACCCCAGGGCATGTGCGTGATGGCCGGGATCGGCCGGGAGACCGGTCAGGCCGAAGCCGCACTGAAGAGCGTGGAGGAGCGGCTGGACACCCCGTACGGCGTGGTACTGCTCCAGCCCGCCTACACCACCTACCGGCTCAATCTGGGCGAGATCTCCAGCTATCCCCCGGGCTACAAGGAGAACGCCGGTATCTTCTGCCACAACAACCCATGGATCAGCTGCGCTGAGACCGTGCTGGGCCACGGTGACCGGGCCTTTGCTGTCTACAAAAAGACCTGCCCGGCCTATATCGAGGACATCAGCGAGATCCACCGCACCGAGCCCTACGTTTACAGCCAGATGGTGGCAGGCCGCGATGCCCCCACCTTCGGCGAGGCCAAGAACAGCTGGCTGACCGGCACGGCGGCATGGACCTTCGTGAACGTGAGCCAGTACATTCTGGGCATCCTGCCCACTCTGGATGGCCTGCGCGTTGACCCCTGCATCCCCCACACGCTGGCAGGCTACACCGTCACCCGCCGTTACCGGGGTGCCGTGTACCACATCCGGGTGGAGAACCCCCACGCCGTGCAGAAGGGCGTGCAGAGCGTCACCGTGAACGGTGCTCCTATTGCGGGCACCCTCCTGCCGCTGGCAAAGGCCGGTGAAAGTGTAGAGGTCTCTGTCATTCTTGGATAACCTCCCTCACAGCAAAAAGACCGCCAAAGCAAGTAGAAACGCTTGCTCTGGCGGTCTTTTCAATACAGTTTTTTCAGCTTCAATTACAGCATCCTGGAAAGGAAAGCCTTCAGACGAGGATGCTTGGGGTTCGAGAAGAGCTCCTGCGGGGGCTCATCTTCCTGGATCCTGCCTTCATCGATGAAGATGACGCGGTTGGATACCTCGCGGGCAAAGCCCATCTCGTGGGTGACCACCAGCATGGTGATGCCGGTGTGGGCCAGCTCCTTCATCAGCTCCAGCACCTCGCCGACCATCTCAGGGTCAAGGGCGGAGGTGGGCTCGTCGAACAGGATGACATCCGGGTCCATGGCCAGAGCGCGGGCAATGGCAATGCGCTGCTGCTGGCCGCCGGAAAGGCTCTTGGGGAACACATTGGCTTTATCGGACAGGCCGACACGGGCCAGCAGCTCCTCGGCACGCTTGGAAGCCTCCTCCTTGCTCTTGAGCTTGAGCAGCTCCGGGGCCAGGCAGAGGTTCTGCTTGACGGTCAGGTGGGGGAAGAGGTTGAAGTGCTGGAACACCATGCCCATCTTCTGGCGCACGGCATCGATGTGGGCATCATCCACCTCGATGCCCTCAAACTTGATGGAGCCGCCGGTGGGGATCTCCAGCCGGTTCAGGCAGCGCAGGAAGGTGGACTTGCCGCAGCCGGAGGGGCCGATCAGGCAGACCACATCGCCGCGGTAGATGTCGATGTCGATGCCCTTCAGGACATCCAGGGTGGGGGTGGGCTGCTTTGCACCCTTTTTGGCCTCACCGCCGTAGGTCTTGGTCAGACCACGGACTTCCAGGATCTTTTCAGCATGATTAGCGGTCACCTTGCGCCATCCTCCTCTCAAACTTCGACAGCAGCCATGTAAAGAGCATGACTAAGACCAGATAGACCACTGCAACGCCCAACAGGGGGAACATGGCCTCGTAGGTACGGTTCATAATGCCCTGCGCCGCATACAGCAGCTCCTTGCCGCCGATAACGGTGATGAGCGAGGTATCCTTGAGCAGGACGATGAACTCGTTGCCCAGTGCAGGCAGCACCGCGCGGATGGCCTGCGGTATGACAATGACCACCATGGTGGTCATGTAGTTCAGGCCCAGGCTGCGGCCGGCTTCCATCTGGCCGGGGTCCACCGCCATCAGGCCGCCGCGGATGATCTCCGAGACGTAAGCGCCCGAGTTGATGCCCAGTGCCAGCGCACCGACCATGGTAAAGTTGCGGCTGTTGGAAAAGATGACCATGCTCATAATGAGCAGCTGGACCATCATGGGGGTGCCGCGGATGATGGTGGTGTACACCTGACAGACGGCATTGAAGAAGCCCAGCACCGGGTTCCTGCGGCCGGGACGCTGCTGGTCGTGCGCAACACGCACCAGTGCCACCACACTGCCCAGCACCACGCCCAATGCCAGCGCAATGGCGGTGACCAGCAGCGTAGTGCCCACGCCCTGGATGTACTGCACCCAGCGGTCGTTCAGGATAAACGCCTGATAGAATTTGAAGAACATTTCCTGCCCGAAGTCCAGCTTCGTGCCGCTGTTGAGCAGCTCTTTCAGCAGTTCGTATTGTGCGGCCATTCGCATCCTCACTTTCTAAAATTGTTAGAATTTTGTAACCTGTTCTTTCCAAAAAAGGGGAGGTGCCCCAGATGGGGCCGCCTCCCCGTGATACAAGGTACAGCTGAATTATTCAGCGGTGATGTACTTGTCCACGATGGACTGCAGGGTGCCGTCAGCCTTCAGCTCTTCCAGAGCGGCATTGACAGCATCCTCCAGAGCGGAACCCTTTGCCAGACCGATGGCGTAATCCTCCTCGGCGTAGCTGGTGTCCAGAATGACCAGACCGGGGTTGGCAGCAACGAACTCCTTTGCAGGGGCATTGTCGATGACAACTGCATCGACCTGGCCATTGTTCAGAGCCTGCACAGCGGTCAGGCCGTCGTCGTATGCGACCACAGCGTCATCGCCGAAGTCATCAGAGCAGTAGATGTAGCCGGTGGTGCCGCGCTGGGTGCCAATCTTCTTGCCTGCCAGATCATCGGGAGAGGTGATATCAGAGCCCTCGGGAACGATGATGGACTGGATGCCGGTAGCGTAGCTGTCGGAGAAGTCCATCACAGCCTTGCGCTCGTCGGTCACAGTAACGCCAGCCATGACAATATCGGCCTTGCCCTGCTGCACGCTCAGCAGTGCTGCGTCGAAGTCCATATCATCGATCTGCAGCTCCAGGCCCAGCTTCTCAGCAATGGCCTTGGCGGTGTCGATGTCGATGCCCTCGAACTCACCGGCATCGGTGGTCATCTCGTACGGAGGGAAGGCAGCGTTGGTGGCCATGGTCAGCTTGCCAGCCTCAACGGTGGTCAGCTCAGCGGCAGCGCTGGTGGAAGCAGCCTCGGAAGAAGCTGCACTGCTTGCAGTGGAAGAAGCGGTGCTGGAGGCGGAACCGCCGCAGGCAGTCAGAGCCAGAGCGGCAGCGGTCAGACCAGCGGCAGCCAGAAAGCTGCGGCGATTGATCTTTTTCATATTCAAACACTCCTCTGTTGATTGTATAATTTTTCACTTTCCCGGCACGATGCGCTTCATCGTGTCATCAAGGAACAGGATTAGTATATGTTGTACAAATAAAAAAGTCAAGTGTTGTGCAAAAAATCGGAACAAATGAAACCCTTTTGAAAACATTTATACATACAGCGGACCATTCTCAATGTATATATACATTTTGCTCCTGTGTTTCTGTCATTCCGTTGTATTCTGCTAGTGAATCTTCTCACGGGACTTAATCCCGGACATTGACACCTTTTCCTTCTAATTGGTATAATCAGGCTGGAAGCATGGTAAAAGCAGCCAAGCTCAAACCGCGCTGCCCCGCCGGGATGCGGGGAGAAAGGATTCTGCTATGAAAAATCGTATACTGAAAGCCCTGGCCTCCTTTGGTCTGTCCGTCTGCGTGCTGGCATGCAGTTCTGTGGTCAGCATGGCCGAAGAGACCCCGGGCAAAACCGAGTGCAAGGAACACACCTGGAAGACCACGACAGAGTATAAGACTGAGTGTGTGGAGACCACCTTCCAGCATAAGCTCCCCGATGGCACCACCGAGACCCTTACACTTTGCCCCGAATGCGGCAAGGTAAAGAATAACACCCAGCTGACCAAGGTAAACGGTGTCTTCTCCAACTTCTCCAACCTGACTGTTCACACCGGGACTCTGAAAAACGGTGAGCAGGTAATGACAGCAGCATTCTACTATCCCACTGTTATTGAACGGGTCATCTGCGAAAAGTGCGGCACCGTAAAGAGCGAGGAGGTCACTCCCGCCCGTGTGATGGCCCAGCCAGTCATTGCCAGCATCGAGGTACCCGCCAATACCGTTTCCGGCTACAGCCTGATGCAGATCAATGCCGACGGTACCGAAACACCGGTCAGTGTTTCCTACAACACCGAGCTGAACAAAGCATATTTCCGTCTGGATGTCACCACCGGGGCCCAGCTGCTGCGGATGGTTCCCACCACCTGATTTTCCCGCATAACCAACGAGACCGCCCAGTGGGCGGTCTCGTTTTTGTTTTATCGGCGTTTCTGTGGCAGGGGGATGCCCAGCACCAGGGCAATACCCACGGCCAGCGCCACGGCGATCTTGAAGGTGGAGATGCCGTTTGCCAGCGCCAGAGCGTTGTCGCCCTGAATGAAGTAGTAGGCGCTGTAATAGATGCCCGCACCGGGCACCAGCGGAAAGATGCCGGTGAGCAGGAACACCGTCACCGGTGCTCTGAGGGTCATCGCAAGGATGCGGGCCAGCAGCGTCAGCGGAATGACTGCCAGCAGCGAGGCTGCAAAGGCTTCCATCCCGAACAGCTCCGCGATCTCGTATACCAGCCATCCCACTGCGCCCACCAGCCCGCAGTAGGGCAGGGTGCGCCTGGGGCAGGCAAAGAGGATGGCAAAACTCAGGGTGCCCGCCCCGGCCAGCAGGAACTGCAGGGCCAGACGGCCCAGCTGCTCCCCGGTGAAAAGAAGTTCTGTCATACCACGGCCACCCCCTTCAAAAAGGCATAGAGGCTCAGCACAAGGCCGGTGCCGATGGCGATGCTGGCCGCAATGAGCAACGCGTCGATCATCCGGATGGTGCCGGACAGGTAATCGCCCTGCACAAAGTCCCGGATGCCCATGGTAAAGGCGATGCCTGGGGTCAGGATCATCAGGGTGCCGATGATGGCGTGACTGGCTTCAGTGCCCAGCAGGCTGCAGCCCAGAATACAGCATAGGGTGATGAGGGCGGCGGTGGAGATGGTTCGGAACCCGCCCCCCACGCCGTGCCGCCCGCAGAACAGCAGGTAGGCGTTGGCCGCAACACCGGCCGCAGCGGCGGCAAGCCCTGCTTTCAGGTCGCCGCCAAAGATCAGCGCAAAGCAGAACGCGCCGCCCATGCCCGCCGCAATCTGCACCCAGTCCTTCGGAAAAGGGATGCACCTGGCCTGAGCCAGCCGGGTCTCGGCCTCATCGATGGTGTCCACTTCCCCGGACGCGATCTGGCGGGAAAGCTGATTCACCGCCGCCACCCGCCCCAGGTGGGTGGTACGGGTGGGCACATTGCGCACCTCGCTCATCTCCGCCGTGCCTGCGCTGGCAAAAACGCCGTTGGTCAGCACATAGACATGGAACTCCCGCAGGTGGAAGCTGGCCGCCATGATCTCCATGGTCTGCTCCACCCGGAACACCTCTGCCCCGTTCTCCAAAAGGGTCTGACCGGCCGCCATAATAAAATCCATGATGCGGCGGCGCTGTTCCCCGTCCGGATACAATTCCCTCTCTGCCATGCTGTGGTCTCCTTAAAATTGGCATAAAAAATGACCGCCTCAACGTTTCAGTGCCTGAGCGGTCATTTTTCTTGACGAATCTATTTGTAGTATAGTCAATCTCCGGCGGCTTGTCAAGCAGGCACGCCGTTTTTTCAGAACTTGAACAGGTTCACGATCCGCTGCCACAGGCGGGTGAAGAAGTTGCCTTCCTGCACATCGGCGGTGGTCTCGGCGGTAACATCCGCAGCGGCGACCGTCTCACCGGTCTTATAGACGAACTTCACGCTGCCGGAAGCATCCTCGGACTTACCGGCAAAGCTGGTGTAGTCCTCCAGACGGCTGATCATCTCGTCCAGCACGGTCTTCAGGCCGTGGATCTGCTCCTCGTCCAGAGCGCCGGTCAGCTTGGAGATGCCCTCCTCATTGAACTGGTTCAGGCCATCGTTCAGCCGGACCGTGCCATCGCTGAGCTGGCCTGCGCCATCATTCAGGGTGGTCACGCCGTCATACAGGGTCTTGGTGCCATCGGCCAGCTGGGCAGCACCGTCCTTTGCGGAGTGGGCACCGTCAGCAACGGTGGCAACACCGTTGGTGTACTGGTTGACACTGGACACGAAATACTGGATCTGCGCCAGGCTGTTCTTCAGGGCACGGACATCGGCGATATCCTGGCTGTTCTCAGCCTGATACTTCAGCTCGTCATGCACGGTCTGCTTGGCGCTGGCAGTGCTCAGATCAAGCATGGCGCTGAACATGGAGGGGTCGTAGCTCTGCATCAGCCGCAGAGCAGCTTCCAGGTCGTGGTTGGTCTTGGTTGCGGAGAGATACAGGGCAATGTCCAGCTGGCTGTCCTTGAAGCTGGGCTCCTGCTCCCAGACGGTGCGCACCATCTTCTTGCGGGCAGCGGCCAGTGTCTTTTCGTTCATGGTCAGCACTTCGTCAATGACGGAAGCGTAGTTGTCCCAGGTCATGGGGGTGTCGATCAGGCCGCCCTCCATCAGGGTGCTGTTGGCGGAGGCCAGAACACCATCGGCCACCTGCTGGGCACCGGCCTGCAGGGCGGCGTTATTGGAGCTCAGGGTATCCAGACCGTTGGTCAGCTGGCCCAGACCATCGTCCAGGGCAGAAGCGCCGCTGTTCAGCTGAGAAGCGCCGTCCAGCAGGGCCAGGGTACCGTTGGCCAGCTGGGAAGCACCGTCTACCAGTTGGGCGGCACCATCCATCAGCTGGTTCATGGCATCGTTCAGCTGGCTGATGCCATCGGTCAGCTCGTTGAGGCTGCTCAGGTCAAAGGCATTGGTGCCCAGCGCATCGGCGTTGGTGGCACAGGCCAGCATGACCTGCGGTGCGGTCAGGTTCTCGACATCGGCTTCCACAGTGACGCTGTCCTGCAGATAATCCTCCACAGTAGACAGGTCATCGGGCAGCAGGCCGTCCAGAGAGTCCTTCACGCCGGGCAGGCAGACGAAAGCGGCCACGCTGCTCTTGGCGGCAGATTCCAGCATTCCGTGCTCGGCGCTCAGGTTGGCGGCATCCTGACCAAAGATCACGCCCACAGCCGTGATGAGCGGGGTGACAACGGTGCGCTCCTTGCCGTTGACGGTCACGGTGCCGGTCTCGTTGTTGGTCAGGTCGACGGTCACGGTCAGGTGGCCGCTCTTGCCGATCAGGTTCTCAAGGCTGTCGGTCACGCCGTCCAGCGTATAGGTGACCTTTGCGGTGATGGGCAGGGCCTTGTCGGTATTGCCCTTATAGTACACGTCGGTGTCGTCGGTGTTCCAGACCAGCTTTTCGCCGTCCTGGGTGAACGCGGCATCGCTCTCGGTGTTCTGGATATCGGTCAGAGTGCTCTCATCGGTGACATTGGACAGGCCGGAAGCGCTGTACAGGTGCTCGCTGACGGTGGTGGACTTGATGGAGCCGTCGGCGTTCATCACGGCGTAGACGGTCTCGTCCTTGGAATAATCGGCCTTGGCGGCTGCAAAGGCGGGCAGGGTCATGCCTGCGGCGAGAGTCAGCGCCAGCGCCGCACTGGCGAAACGAAGCGATTTTTTCATGGTAATTACTCCTTATCAGACTTCTTGGCGTTGGAAGATTCAGGGACCAGCCAGTGCATGGTGGTGTGGCGGATGACCCAGTCCAGCAGCATCAGGGCAGCGGGCAGAACGACCAGAATGACAGCCATACTGATCAGTGCGCCGCGGGAGATAAGCCGGCAGATGCTCTGCAGCAGTTCCATCTTACTGATGGCGGCCACGCCGACGGTTGCGGCAAAGAAGGTCAGGCCGCTGGTCAGGATGGACTGGCTGCAGTGCTCCAGCGACTGCTGGGCAGCCTCCTTGGGGGTGCGGCCAAAGGCGCGCTCCTCGTGATAACGGGTGGTCATCAGGATGGAGTAGTCCACGGTAGCGCCCAGCTGGATGGTGCCGATGACGATGCTGGCGATGAAGGGCAGCTGGGTACCGGTGAAGTACGGGATGCCCATATTGATGGAGATGGCGGCCTCGATGCTGGCAACCAGCAGCACAGGGATGGACAGGCTCCGGAAGGAGATCAGGATGATGGCAGCGACTGCCATGATCGACCAGACGTTGACGTTCTTGAAATCCACGTCCGCAACCTCGATCAGATCCTTGGTCATGGCACCCTCGCCGGTGATGACACCGTTGGGGTCAACCGCCTTGATGAGGCCATTCATCTCAGTCAACTGGTTGTTGATGGCATCGGTGCCGGTCTTATAGGAGCTGTTGGCCAGAATGAGCTTGTAGCCGCCGGACTGCAGGATCTCGGTCACGCTGTCGGGCAGCAGCTCGGTCTGGAAGCCCGGGCCGGTGATGGAATCCAGGCTCACCACCTGGGTGATGCCATCCACATCCTTGAGCTCATCGCAGAGGTCAGACACCTGCGTTGCGGTCAGGTCCTCATCCACCAGAATAAAGTGGGAGGTGGTCATGCCAAAGTCCTCGCCCAGCTTGTTGGTGCCAACGATGCCGGTCAGATCCTGAGGCAGCGAGTCGAACAGGGTGTAGTAGACCTCAGTCTTTTGCTGGGCCACCACAAAGGGCACCAGCAGCACAAGAAAGACGACCACGATGGGCATTGCGTGCTTGGAAACAAAGTAGCTGAGCTTGGTCAGCTTGGGCACGATGGTGCGGTGCTTGTACTTTTCGACCTGCTGATCAAAGGTCAGGATCAAAGCAGGCAGGATGACGATGGTGCAGATGACACCCAGCGCCACACCCTTTGCCATAACAACACCGATATCGCGGCCCAGCGTCAGGCGCATGGCGCACAGTGCCAGGAAGCCCGCAATGGTGGTCAGGGAGGAAGCGGTGATGGAGGTCATGGTCTTGCAGATGGCGGTCACCATGGCTTCCTCGTTGGAGGAGCGGAGTTCCTTTTCCTCCTGATAACGGTGGAGCAGGAAGATGGAGAAGTCCATCGTCACGCCCAACTGCAGCACCGTGGAAAGCGCCTGGGTGATGTAGCTGATCTGACCCAGGAAGATGTTGGTGCCAAAGTTGTACGCAATGGGGAACAGCAGGCCCAGCATGAACAGTACGGGCGTGATGGTGCTCTCCAGCGAGAGGAACAGCACCAGCATACTGGCACCCACAGCGCACAGGATGTACAGCGGCATCTCTTCATTGATCAGTGCCTTGGTATCCTGCAAGATGACGCTCATGCCGCCAAAGTAGCAGTCGTGCCGCAGCACCTGTTTGATCTGCTGGACGGCGTTCATCGTCTCGTCGCTGGCGCTGGGCGCATCAAACCGGACGATGAGCATGGTGGAATCATTTTTACCGAACATGAACTGCTGGACATCCGCGGGCAGCATCTCGGTGGGGATGCTGGGGTCGATGACATCGCTGAGCCAGAAGGTCTGCGTGACACCGGGCACCGCATCAATGTCCTTCTTCATGGCGATCAGTTCATTGGTAGGCAGGCCTTCCACCGTGATCATGCCGGTGGAGGCCAGATGGAAGTCGTCCTCAAGCGCTACCTCGCCGATCATGGAGTCGAGCTCCTGCGGCAGATAGGTCAGGACATCATAGTTGATGCGGGTAGCAACCGCGCCGATTGCGGAAGGGATCAACAGCAGAACCGCTACTGTTAAGATCAGCTTGCGCAGACGCACGATGCTCTGTGCGATCTTTTTCATGGGAACCCTCCATACGAAAGTTGATTGGATCTGCCCTAAAAATGACCCTTGGTCATTTCTGAGCAAGCACTATTATAACCAATCGACGCAAGGTGTCAAGATAGAAAATGACCAAAAGTCAGTTTTCTTATCACAAAGCAAAAATTGTATAGCTTATCCGGGGGCTTTTGCTCTTGCGCTCTTCCCTTCTCCCTGCTAAAATATTGTTTACACGACAAAACAACGTCAGAAAAGAGGATGCAGCAAGCTATGAGCACCGTGGAAGGAAAGAAACAGGAGAAACGCCGCGCGCTTCTGGATGCAGCTTACGAGCTGTTTCTGGAGCGGGGCACCTCCAAGACCAGCGTGGAGGATATCACCTCCCGCGCCAAGGTGGGCAAGGGCACGTTCTACCTCTATTTTGCCGATAAGGGTTCGGTCACGCAGGCCCTGCTGGCCCGGGTGAGCTACCAGCTGCTGGACAACGCCTGCACCGCTGCCGAGCAGCACGCCGCCGAGCTTACCAGCTTCCCCGACCAGATGATCTTTGTCATTGACCATATCATCGAAGCCCTGCGCGCGGACACCCTGATGCTCCGCTTCCTGGAGCGCAGCTTTGTCTGGCCCGGGCTGGATCAGATCGAAGCCAGCGGCGAGGCCGAACCGCTGATGCGCAAGGTTCTCCAGATCGTGATGTGCAGCCCCGAGATGGCGGGCCGCACCGAGCGGGAGATCTACCAGCGCATCACCGCCCTGGGCAGCATGTGCATATCGGTGTGCTATACCTCCGTGTTGGAGGGCAAGCCCGACAACATCGACAACATGAAGCCCATCCTCTACGACATCATCCGCCGGGCGGAGCTGTACCGGGAGGACATCTCCGACGAGCTGATCTTCGCTGCCGAGCTGGTGGACGTGGAGGTCTACGCAGACGGTGCGTGCATCGGCAAGATCAAAGAGGTGCTGGACTACCCCGGCAACAGCGTGTACGTGGTGCAGGGGGAGCGGGAGTACCTGATCCCCGCGGTGAAGGAATTCATTCTTTCCACCGATCTGGAAAGAAATCAGATGCAGGTGAAACTGCTGAAGGGAATGGCAAGCGATGAGGATTGACATTCTGACGCTGTTTCCCGACACGCTGGGGGATGTGCTTTCCGAAAGCATTCTGGGGCGCGCGCAGGAGCGGGGATATATTTCCATCGAAGCCCACCAGATACGGGACTACACCGCAAACAAGCAGAATCAGGTGGACGACTATCCTTACGGCGGCGGGCGGGGCGCCATCATGCAGGCTGACCCCTTATACCGCTGCTGGGAGGCGGTGTGCGACGAGGCCGGTGGGGCGGTGCATACCGTCTATCTGTCCCCCTGCGGACATACTTTCAAACAGGCGGATGCCATTCGCCTGAGCAAGCTGGACAATCTGATTCTGGTCTGCGGCCATTACGAGGGCATTGACCAGAGGTTTATTGACGAGTGCGTGGACGAGGAAATTTCTGTGGGTGACTTCGTCCTCACCGGCGGGGAGATTGCCGCCATGGCGGTGACGGATGCGGTGTGCCGCATGGTTCCGGGGGTGCTTGCCGACCCGGAGTGCTTTGAGGACGAGAGCCACTTCAACGGCCTGTTGGAATACCCCCAGTACAGCCGTCCGGCGGTATGGCACGGTCGGGCGGTGCCGGAGATCCTGCTCTCCGGCAATCACGAAAAGGTGCGTCAATGGCGGCGGAAGCAGGCGCTTCGCCGCACCCGGGCGCGGCGGCCGGACATGTATGCACAGCTGGATTTATCGTCGAAGCAGGACAAGAAGCTGCTGAAGGAAATGGAGGCGGAAGACCGTGAACAAGCTGGAAACTCTGAAAACATGGGTGCAGGAGAGTAACCGCATCGTCTTTTTCGGCGGCGCGGGAGTGAGTACAGAGTCCGGAATCCCGGATTTCCGGAGCGTGGACGGGCTGTACCACCAGAAATTCGACTACCCGCCGGAGGTCATCATCAGCCACAGCTTTTATGAGCGGAATCCGGAGTATTTCTTCCGGTTTTACCGGGAGAAAATGCTGCCGCTGGGCTTTGAACCCAACATCACCCACAGGATTCTCGCAAAGTGGGCGCAGGAGGGAAAGCTTCTTGCGGTGGTCACCCAGAACATCGACGGCCTGCACCAGAAGGCGGGGTCGAAAGAGGTCTATGAACTGCACGGCTCGGTGCTGCGCAATTACTGCACCCGCTGCGGCAAATTCTACAGCGCCGAATTTGTCAAAAATGCCCCGGGCATTCCCCGGTGCAGCTGCGGCGGCATCGTAAAGCCGGATGTCGTCCTTTACGAAGAAAGTCTGGACGAACAGACCATTGCGGGCAGCGTGAAGGCCATCCGTAGTGCGGACATGCTCATCGTGGCCGGGACCAGCCTGACGGTGTACCCGGCGGCGGGGCTGCTGCGGTACTTCCGCGGGGAAACGCTGGTGGTCATCAACAAGCAGCCCACCCCGGCGGACGGCATGGCCAATTTGATTTTAAACATGCCAATCGGCCAGGCATTGGATGAGAACACCCCGGTATCGTTGTAAGATTTTGGACAAAAGTTGCTTTTTTACTAAAAAAGCATTGCCAAACGCCCTGCTGTTTTGCTATGATAGATAGGTACATTTACGGCTTATGAGTACTGGAAGGGGGACGGGAATCATGGCAAGCGTTTTAACTGATTTTACCAAGAAGCGTGAATTTCTGGTTTGCATGGATTCGGACGGCTGCGTTATGGACACGGTCAGCATCAAGCACACCATTGTAATGTGCCCG
>OLWL01000789.1_pt1 | contig 19702 bp, 3 predicted proteins | sample 1674151 | NCBI WGS metagenome assembly OLWL01 (sample SAMEA103958148, study PRJEB25191) | human gut metagenome
CACCAGCTTATAGCGCTCCTCGTCGGTGATGAAGCCCATGTTGTACTGGTCCTCGATGTCCACCACCCGCTGTTCGGTCTCCCGGATCAGCTCATACTTCTTCTCGGGGACGGTCATGTCCGCGATGGAGATGGTGATGGAGCCCCGGGTGGAGTATTTATAGCCCGTGGCCTTGATGTTGTCCAGCACCTCGGCGGCGGTGGTGAAGCCGTACTGCTTGATGGTGCGGTCCACGATCTTGCCCAACAGCTTCTTGCCGCAGGTCTCGGTGATCTCATAGTCGAAGAAGTGCTCGGAACGGGTGCCGTCGTCGTTATACCGCTTCACGAAGCCCAGGTCCTGGGGGATGTTGCGGTTGAAGATGATGCGGCCGGCGGTGGCCCGGACCACATGGGACAGGGTCTCGCCGTTCACTTCCTTGGTGACGCGGATCCACACGGGCTGGTGCACGCCGATGATGTGCTCGTTATAGGCCATGAGCACCTCGTCCTCGTCGCGATAGATGTTCATGTGGACGTTGGCCCGCTCCTGGTCGGTGAGCTCGTCATAGCTCTTGCCGGCCAGGGAGAAGTCCACGCCCTGGGGCCAGTATTCGTCATTGTCCATCTGGCTGACGCCGTTTTCAAACCGCTCGAAGGTCAGGTAGTAGGAGCCCAGCACCATATCCTGGGTAGGAACGGTAACGGGACCGCCGTCCTGGGGCCGCAGCAGGTTGTTGGCGGACAGCATCAGCAGGCGGGCCTCAGCCTGGGCCTCGGCGGACAGGGGGACGTGGATGGCCATCTGGTCGCCGTCGAAGTCGGCGTTGAAGGCGGTGCAGTTCAGGGGGTGCAGCTTCAGGGCGCGGCCCTCCACCAGCACCGGCTCAAAGGCCTGGATGCCCAGGCGGTGCAGGGTAGGCGCGCGGTTGAGCATCACGGGGTGGTCCTTGATGATCACGTCCAGAGCGTCCCACACCTCGGTGACGCCCTTGTCCACCATGCGCTTGGCGGACTTGATGTTGTTGGCGGAGCCGTCCTCCACCAGCTTCTTCATGATGAAGGGGCGGAACAGCTCCAGGGCCATCTCCTTGGGCACGCCGCACTGATAGATCTTCAGCTCGGGGCCCACGCAGATAACGGAGCGGCCGGAATAGTCCACGCGCTTGCCCAGCAGGTTCTGGCGGAAGCGGCCCTGCTTGCCCTTGAGCATATCGCTGAGGGATTTCAGCGCCCGGTTGTTGGCGCCGGTGACGGGGCGGCCCCGGCGGCCGTTGTCGATGAGGGCGTCCACGGCCTCCTGGAGCATACGCTTTTCGTTGCGGACGATGATGTCCGGGGCGCTGAGCTCCAACAGGCGCTTGAGGCGGTTGTTGCGGTTGATGACCCGGCGATACAGGTCGTTGAGGTCAGAGGTGGCAAACCGGCCGCCGTCCAGCTGGACCATGGGCCGAAGCTCCGGGGGGATCACCGGCAGAACGTCGATGACCATCCACTCCGGCTTGTTGCCGGACAGACGGAAGGCGTCCACCACCTCCAGGCGCTTCACCACCCGGGCCTTCTTCTGGCCGGTGACGGTTTTCAGCTCCGCATGGAGCTGGGCGCTGAGCTCTTCCAGGTCGATCTGCTGCAGGAGCTTCTTCACGGCCTCGGCGCCCATGCCGGCGTCGAAATCGTCCTCATACTTCTCCCGCATGTCCCGGTATTCCTTCTCGGACAGCAGCTGGTTGCGCAGCAGAGGGGTCTCGCCGGGGTCGGTGACGATATACGCCGCGAAGTACAGGACCTTCTCCAGGATCCGGGGGCTGATGTCCAGCAGCAGGCCCATCCGGGAGGGAATGCCCTTGAAATACCAGATGTGGCTGCAGGGGGCGGCCAGCTCAATGTGGCCCATGCGCTCCCGGCGCACCTTGGCCTTGGTGACTTCCACGCCGCAGCGGTCGCAGATCTTGCCCTTGTACTTGATTTTCTTATATTTACCGCAGTGGCACTCCCAGTCCTTGGTCGGTCCGAAGATCCGCTCACAGTACAGGCCGTCCCGCTCGGGCTTCAGGGTACGATAGTTGATGGTCTCAGGCTTCTTCACTTCGCCATAGGACCACTGCCGGATCATCTCCGGCGAAGCAATGCCAATTTTAATGGCATCAAAGGTGGCATCTGCCATGTTTCAGCCTCCTTAATCTTCGTAGCTATCGGTGTCGGACTCCTCCGCATCACCGAACACATCCAAAATACTCTCCGGGCTGTCCTCGTCGATCACGAAGCCCGCGTCCAGCACCTCGTCGGTGGAGCCGACCACCACCTCATTGTCGGTGTCGGAGCTGTAGACCACATCATCGTCGTCATCGTCGTCCTTCAGCTCGATCTCGTTGCCGTTCTCGTCCAGCACGCGGATGTCCAGACACAGCGCCTGCAGTTCCTTGACCAGAACCTTGAAGGATTCCGGCACGCCGGGCTTGGGAATGTTCGCGCCCTTGACGATGGCCTCGTAGGTCTTGACACGGCCGGTGACGTCGTCGGACTTGACGGTCAGGATCTCCTGCAGGGTATAGGCCGCGCCGTAAGCCTCCAGCGCCCAGACTTCCATCTCGCCGAAGCGCTGGCCGCCGAACTGGGCCTTGCCGCCCAGGGGCTGCTGGGTCACCAGAGAGTAGGGGCCGGTGGACCGGGCGTGGATCTTATCGTCCACCAGGTGGTGCAGCTTCAGGAAGTACACATAGCCCACGGTGACCTTGTTGTCGAACCGCTCGCCGGTGCGTCCGTCATACAGCCAGCTCTTGCCCTGGGGGTCCAGACCCGCCTGGGTCAGGGCCTCGGTGATGTCCTTATCGGTGGCGCCGTCGAAAATGGGGGTGGCCACCTTCCAGCCCAGAGTCTTGGCGGCGTAGCCCAGATGGACCTCCAGCACCTGGCCGATGTTCATACGGGAGGGCACGCCCAGGGGGTTCAGCACGATGTCCAGGGGGGTGCCGTCGGGCAGGAAGGGCATATCCTCCTGGGGCAGGACCCGGGACACCACGCCCTTGTTGCCGTGGCGGCCAGCCATCTTGTCGCCGGGCTGGATCTTGCGCCGCTGGGCGATATACACCCGGACCACCTGGTTCACGCCGGGCCCCAGCTCGTCGCCGGCCTCCCGGGTGAACACCTTGGCGTCCACGATGATGCCGCTTTCGCCGTGGGGCACCTTCAGGGAGGTGTCCCGGACCTCCCGGGCCTTCTCGCCGAAGATAGCCCGCAGGAGACGCTCCTCGGCGGTGAGGTCGGTCTCGCCCTTGGGGGTGACCTTACCCACCAGGATGTCCCCGGCGTGGACCTCGGCGCCCACGCGGATGATGCCGCGCTCGTCCAGGTCCTTCAGGGCGTCCTCGCCCACGTTGGGGATATCCCGGGTGATCTCCTCGGGCCCCAGCTTGGTGTCGCGGGCGTCGATCTCATATTCCTCGATATGGATGGAGGTGTAAACGTCCTCCTTCACCAGCCGCTCGTTGAGCAGCACGGCGTCCTCGTAGTTGTAGCCCTCCCAGGTCATGAAGCCCACCAGGATATTGCGGCCCAGGGCGATCTCGCCCTGATCGGTGGCGGGGCCGTCGGCCAGCACCGTGGGGTCGTCGCCGCCGTGGACTCGCTCGCCCACGGAAACGATGGGCTTCTGGTTGATGCAGGTGCCGTGGTTGGAGCGCAGGAACTTGATGAGCTTATAGTCCTTGGTCTCGCCGCTGTCATAGCGGACGGACACGTTGGTGGCGTCCACCTTGGTGACCACGCCGTCGCCCTCGGCCAGCACCACCACCTCGGAATCCAGGCAGATCTTGTGCTCCATACCGGTGCCCACAATGGGGGCCTCCGGCCGCAGCAGAGGCACGGCCTGCCGCTGCATGTTGGCGCCCATCAGGGCGCGGTTGGCGTCGTCGTTGGGCAGGAAGGGGATCATGGCCGTGGCGATGGACACCATCATACGGGGGGAGATGTCCATGTAGTCCACGTATTCCGGCTCCACCTGGATGGTCTCGTCCTGGTGGCGGCAGGTGATACGGGGGCCGATGAGGCAGCCGTTCTCGTCCACCGGCTCCGCCGCCTGGCACACAACGTACTGATCCTCCACGTCGGCGGTCATATAGGTGATCTCGTCGGTGACATGGCCGGAGGGCCGGTCCACCCGGCGGAAGGGGGCCTCGATGAAGCCGTACTCATTGACCCGGGCATAGGTGGCCAGATAGGAGATCAGGCCGATGTTGGGGCCTTCGGGGGTCTCGATGGGGCACATGCGGCCATAGTGGCTGTAGTGCACGTCGCGGACCTCCATGTTGGCCCGCTCCCGGCTGAGGCCGCCGGGGCCCAGGGCGGACAGACGCCGCTTGTGGGTCAGCTCGGCCAGGGGGTTGGTCTGGTCCATGAACTGGCTCAGGGGGCTGGAGCCGAAGAACTCCTTGATGGCGGCGGTAACGGGCCGGATGTTGATGAGGCTCTGGGGGGTGACGATGTCCAGGTCCTGGATGGTCATCCGCTCCCGGATGACCCGCTCCATGCGGCTAAAGCCGATGCGGAACTGGTTTTGCAGCAGCTCGCCCACGCAGCGCAGGCGGCGGTTGCCCAGATGGTCGATATCGTCCTTCTGCACCAGGCCGTGGGCCAGGACGTTCATATAGTTGATGGAGGTGAGGATGTCGTCCACGATGATGTGCTTGGGCACCAGGCGGTCCGCCTGCAGGCGGCACTGCTCGATAAGCTCCTCGCCCTGATACTGACTCAGCAGCTCCTGCAGCACGTCAAAGCGCACCCGCTCCTTGATGCCGCACGCCGTCTTGGGGTCAAAGTCCACATAGCGGCTCATGTCGCACATGCGGTTGGTGAAAATGCGGATGACCTCGCCGTTTTCCAGCCGGACCTTCACCATACCCACGCCGATGGCGTCCAGGGTGCGGCAGTCGCCGCCGGAGAGGACGTGGCCCTCCTCCAGCAGCAGCTCGCCGGTGGCGGGGTCGGCCACGGGCTCGGCCAGCTTCTGACCCTTGGCCTGGGCCCACAGGGTCAGCTTCTTGTTGAACTTATACCGGCCCACGGTGCTCAGGTCATACCGCCGGGGGTCGAAGAACAGGCCCTGCATCAGGTTCTCGGCGGAGTCCAGCGTGGGGGGCTCGCCGGGGCGCTGCTTGCGATAGATCTCCAGCATGGCCTCCTCATAGGACTTGCAGGTGTCCTTTTCCATGGTGGTCACGATGCGGGGATCGTCGCCGAAGCGGTCCAGAATCTCGCCGTCGGTCTTCAGACCCAGGGCCCGGATCAGGCAGGTGATGGGGAGCTTGCGGTTCTTGTCGATGCGGACCCAGAACACCTCGCTGCTGTCGGTCTCATACTCCAGCCAGGCGCCCCGGTAGGGGATCACGGTGGACGTCAGCAGGGGCAGGTCCGTTTTCAGGTCGATCTCCTTGCCGTAGTAGATGCCGGGGGAGCGGACGATCTGGCTGACCACCACGCGCTCGGCGCCGTTGATGACGAAGGTGCCGGAGTGGGTCATCAGGGGGAAATCGCCCATGAAGATCTCCTGCTCCTTGATCTCGCCGGTCTCCTTATTGTGCAGGCGCACGCTGACCTTCATGGGGGCGGCATACGTGGCGTCCCGGGCCTTGCACTCCTCCACGTCGTACTTGGGCTTCTCGTCCATGCTGTAGTCGATGAAGCTCAGCTCCAGGTTGCCGGCATAGTCGCCGATGGAGGCCACGTCGGCGAAAACCTCCCGCAGGCCGGTGTCCAGGAACCACTGATAGGATTTCTTCTGGATCTCCAGCAGGTTGGGCATCGCCATGACCTCTTCGTGTCTGGCAAAGTTCTTGCGCAGGGTCTTGCCATAATACTTGTCCTTGGCCATCTTCAATACTCACGCCTTTCTTTTCGCATTTTCTCCGTGCTTTTCCTTGGGAACCGCTCTCCCGGGATTTTGACACGCTCGGCCCGGTTGTTTGTTTTCGCCCGAGCCCACTTGTAATTTTGGGGGAAAGCTGGTATCATAACAGCAGATTGAAATGGGGCATCAGGCCCCATTTTCTCAATATAGCGTCTTATTGTACCACAGGCGTGGCCCCTTTGTCAACATAAAACCCCGCCGGGAGCCCGATTTTTTCGGACTCCCGGCGGGATTTTTCGCAGGCGCCGTATTTTTATGCTGCGCAAGGGATTTTTCGAAATTGCGGGCATTTCCCGCGCGATCCGTCGGACGGAGCCGCGGACGGTCCGCAAATGCGTAGCCTTGCAGCGCGCCGGAAAGCTCCATCCCCGGGTGTCTGGCCCGGGGCCGTTTTTTTGACCGGAGAATGCCGGAAAATTTGGAAAATATTTTGGCATTTTATGCCGTTACGTCATTGCATTAAAGTCCAAAAGCTGGTATAATATATAAATCGCGCTGAACTTTTATGCAGCGGCGGACAATATATTTTATAGGAGGAACGAGATGACAGCTATCAAACGGTGCTGCGCACTGGCTCTGGCGGTTCTGATGATCCTGACCGCCCTGCCGGTGACGGCATTCGCCCAGGCAGCTGAGCAGGAGGTCAACGCCTCCCTGCAGGAGACCACGGTCAGCGGTATCGCCAACGATATCGCCCGCCAGGTCCTGCGCAGCGGCCAGAAAAACGGCGAAAAAATCCAGATGGAGAACACCGCGAAGCTCGACGACAGCGACGAAGTCGAGATCATCGTGGTGGTCAACGACTCCGTGGCCGACCCGGATTCCCGGGCCCAGGTCAACGCCCTGCTGCGCACGCAGAAGAGCGCCCTGGCTCAGATCAACCGGGCCATTGACGGGCAGGTGGAGCCCCAGCGGCAGTATACCACCCTGCTCAACGGCTTTTCCGCCACAGTGACCTATGGCCAGTACAAGGCCATCCGGAATCTGGACTGCGTGCAGTCCGCCTTCATTTCCCCCACGTTTGAGCTGCTGCCCGACACCGCCAACAGCAACCGGATGATCGGCGGCGGTATCTATAATACCACGGGCTTCACCGGCGAGGGGATGCTGGTGGCCATTCTGGATACCGGCGTGGACATGGGCCACGAGATCTTCAAGACCGCCCCCAAGAGCCCCTCCCTGACCCGGGAGAAGCTCCAGTCCATGCTGGAGACTTATGATTTCCAGGTGGAGAGCATCGTCAAGGGCATCAGCGTGTCCGACCTGTATTACAGCGCCAAGATCCCCTTCCAGTTTGACTACGGCGACAGGGACAAGGACGGCATGCCCGGCGATAAGGGCAGCCACGGCACCCACGTTGCCTCCACCGCCGCCGGCAACACCGGCGTCAACGAGGCCGCCATGGGCGTTGCTCCCCAGGCCCAGATCATCAACATGAACGTGTTCAAGTCCACCGGCGGCGCGTCCTATGCGGACATTCTGGCCGCTCTGGAGGACTGCATCCTGCTGGGCGTGGACGTGGCCAACCTGAGCCTTGGCTCCGACTGCGGCTACATCGACTATGACAGCGAGGACGCCTTCACCAAGAGCCTGCTGGACGTGTTCGAGCGCACCGGCGAGAGCGGCGTGTCCCTGGCTGTGGCCGCGGGCAACGCCTATAACGCCGCCTATGGTGATGCCTTCGGCGGCAAGGCCCTGGCCTCCAACCCCGATTACGGCCTGGTCAGCGAGCCCTCCACCTATGGCGAGTCCCTGTCCGTGGCCGCCGTGTCCAACGGCATGGTCAAGGGCCCCTATGTCACCGTGGGCGGCAAGAACCTGGCCTATCAGGACAGCGCCACCATCAGCGAGGACGAGAACGCCAAGCCCTTCCGCAGCCTGTCCGCCCGGGGCTCCATCGAGTATGTGGTGGTTCCCAACTACGGCGCGGAGGAGGACTATGCGGGCCTGGACCTGACCGGCAAGATCGCCCTGGTGCAGCGGGGCGGCGGCATGTACTATGAGCAGAAGGAGCGCAACGCCGCCAACGCCGGTGCCATTGGCATGCTGGTGTACAACAACGTCCCCGGCATGCTGTACATGTCCATCACCGACTGGAAGATCCCCTGCGCGTTTATCTCCCAGGCCGCCGGTGAATACATGAAGCAGCAGGAGACCAAGACTCTGTCCGTGGCCTCCGCCGACGCCCTGGTGGAATCCCCCACCTATGGCATGGCCGACTTCTCCAGCTGGGGCGCTACCCCCGAGCTGACCCTGAAGCCGGAGATCACCGCCCCCGGCGCGGGCATCTATGCCGCCGTGCCCGGCGGTTATGAGAGCATGGACGGCACGTCCATGGCATCCCCCCACGCGGCCGGCGGCATGGCCATCGTCCAGCAGGCCCTAAAGGCCCGGGACAACAGCATGACCGGCGCCCAGCGCAAGCACATGACCGACACCCTGCTCATGAGCACCGCCCATGTGATCTATGACGACAACGGCGTGCCCTATTCCCCCCGGAAGCAGGGCGCTGGCCTGATGAGCATCAACGACGCCGTGAATACCCGGGGTTATCTGTCCGTGGAGGGCATGGAGCGTCCCAAGCTGGAGCTGAAGGACGATCCCGCCATGAAGGGCGTGTACACCATGAACTTCACCGTCCACAACACCGGCAGCGACACCCTGTATTACGACGTGACCCCCATCGTCCTGACGGACACCACCGAGGCCTATGTCAACGGCAGCGGGCAGGAGTTCTCCACCATCAGCGGAAGCTCCCGGCTGCTGCCCCACACCTTCACCACCAACTGCGAGAATAACCGGGTGGCCGTGGCCCCCGGCAAGACCGCCGACGTCACCGTCACCGTTACCGTCACCGACGAGGGCCGGGCGATGCTGGCCCAGTTCCCCAACGGCAGCTATGTGGAGGGCTTCGTGACCCTGACCCAGGTGGCCGCCGACGGCAGCGCCCTGACCGATCCCATTGACCTGGGCCTGCCGTTCCTGGCCTTCTACGGCGACTGGACCAAGGCTCCCATCATGGATTCCACCGATTACTGGGAGACTCTGGACGGCTCCGCCAGCCAGGCCCAGGCGTACATGAACACCGCCTTCTCCTCCTCCAGCGAGAACACGGTGGACACCTACCTGGGTGACAACAACTACACCAGCGTGCCGTATCTGGCGGACCGCAACGCCATCTCTCCCAACAACGATGACTTTATGGACAGCCTCACCGGCATCTACACCGGTCTGCTGCGCAATACCAAGAGCCTGAAATACACCATCACCGGCGCCAACGGCCAGGTGTACTACAGCAAGGACTGCGAGTATGTGGGCAAGTCCATCTACAGCTACGACTATTACCGCATCGTGCCCGCCGGTGTGGACGCCGAATATGACGGCATCGAGCCCTGGTACGGCACCGACGCCCACAACGCCAAGCTGCCCAACAACACCAAGGCCACCGTGACCATCGAGGCCACCCTGCCCTATGGCGACGGCGTGGGGACCAACCAGAAGCACTCCTGGTCCTTCCCCATCACCATCGACACCGAGGAGCCTCATGCCGACAACCTGAAGGTCACCGAGTCCGAGGGCCGGTACTATCTGAGCCTGGACGTGTCCGATAACCAGTATGTGGCGGCCGTGGTGTTCTACAACATCAAGAACAGCGAGATGCTCTATGGTATGCAGGGCTTCGGCGAGGACAAGCCCGGCGTCACCAGCCACATCAAGGAGTATGACATCACCGGCTTCGGCGAGACCTTCGGCATGATCGTCCACGACTACGCCGGCAACTCCAAGATGTACACCGTCACCGCCAAGGGTAACCCCGACGATCACGGCACCATCACCCCCACCAACATCCTCTGGACCGAGAACTTCAACGAGAAGTGGCTCCCCGACGACTGGAGCGTCCAGAGCAAGGGCGGCTCTCTGAACACCTGGTACCGCGACGAGGACTACATGGCCGCCGTGGATCATGACGACGACAACCAGCAGGACGAGTGGCTGATCTCCCGCACCACCGATATCAGCGGCGTGGATACCGAGGTCCACATGGTCTTCGATTTCTACACCACCTATTGGTACACCGTGGAGTATAAGCACTGCAACCTGCAGGTCATGGCCTCCGGCGACGGCGGCCAGAACTGGCAGGAGATCTGGAACCTGCAGCGGGATTCCGGCCTGTTCACCGCCTGGACCAAGACCCAGACCAAGGTGACCATCCCCGAGAGCCTGCAAAACAGCAAGGACCTGCGCTTCGCCTTTGTCTACACCGGTAAGGGCGGCTCCACCCTGTCTATGGACAACGTCCAGCTGTACGCCGAGGAGCGGGACAACTATGTGTCCGTCACCGCCACCGCCGGTGAGGGCGGCACCATCACCCCCGCCGGTCAGACCCTGGTGAAGAAGGGTACCAGCAAGACCTTCGACATCGCTCCCGCCCAGGGCTATGAGATCGTCAACGTCAACGTGGACGGCGCCGATCTCGGCCCCATCAGCTACTACACCTTCCAGCGGGTGGGCGTGGACCACACCATCTCCGCCACCTTCCAGAAGGCCCAGCAGTCCGGCGACACCGTCACCCTGACCACCACCGCCAATGAGGGCGGCTCCGTGGCCCCCGCCGGTCAGACCAGATACGCCCCCGGCGCAAGCGCCGAGATCACCTTCACCCCGGACCCCGGCTATCAGCTGGCCTCCGTGAAGGTCAACGGCCGCACCGTGGACGTGACGGACGGCGCCTACACCCTGGTCATGGACCAGAGCTATGCCGTGTCCGCCGCCTTCGAGAAGATTCCCGACGTCCCCGTGGTGATGTTCCAGAACGACTTCGAGGACGTGGCCGGCGACAGCTTCCCCTTCCACGGCTGGACCGTGAAGGTGCAGGATACCAGCAGCACATGGAAGCAGTATACCTATTACAACTGGAAGAACGAGGGCAATGATTCCAAGCACGCTTACATCAGCAATGACTGGAAGGGTGCACAGGATGAGTACCTGATCTCCCCGGTGGTGGACCTGTCCGGTACCCGTGACGGCGTTCTGACCTTCGACTTCGCCTACGGCGAGTACGGCATCAAGAACAAGACCTTCACCGCTACGGTGGAAGCTTCTACCGACGGCGGAAAGACGTGGAACGCTATCTGGAACTTCCAAGACAGCTATACCGGCCAGCAGGCCAGCAACTACATCATTTCCGGCAGCGCAGAGGTTCCCGTGCCCGCCGAGTACAATGTGGACGGCGTCCAGTTTGCCTTCCGCTATGTCCATCCCAATGAGGACACTACCGGCCAGCTGGCCATCGACAACGTGAAGCTGATGGCGGTGGAGGACGGCCCCGTGGCCCAGAAGTACACCATCACCGCCACCGCCGGTGAGGGCGGCTCCATCACCCCCGCCGGTGCGGTGTCCGTGAAGGAGGGCGCGTCCCAGACCTTCGCCATCGCCGCCCAGGAGGGCTATGCCATCGCCGATGTGCTGGTGGACGGCCAGAGCGTGGGCGCGGTGGACAGCTACACCTTTGAGAATGTCACCGCCAACCACACCATCGCCGCCCTGTTCACCAAGACGGCCTCCGACGTGCAGTTCGACAACGACTTCGAGTCCGAGAACTTCCCCGGCCACGGCTGGACCGTGAAGGGCACCCGTACCGACAACCCCTATACCTGGTACAAGGGCACCAATACCAAGCTCAATTCCACCAAGCAGGCCCGCATCGACATGGATTACTATGAAGATCCCTGGGGCGGCGGCTGGAGCGTGGGCGGCATCCGCAAGCCTCTGCTGCCTATGGCAGGCGGCAGCGATAAGCTGCAGGATGAGTATCTCATCTCCCCGGTGGTGAACCTCACCGGCAAGACGCCTACGCTGAGCTTCGATTACCTGCTGTTCAAGTCCGTCATCGGCAACTACTGCTCCGTGACCGTGGAGGCCACCACCGACGGCGGCCAGACCTGGACCACCATCTGGACCGCAGCCGATCTGGAGCCGGTAAGCGGTTATTGGTTCATGGGCACGGCCAACGTTGCCGTTCCCGCCGCCTTCTGCACGGACAATGCCCAGTTCGCCTTCCACTTCTATAAGAAGGCCAACCGGGGCTATGACGATACCGACGCCATGTTCGCCATCGACAACGTGACCATGACCTACGGCGTCACCGATCCCTGCGCCGATGGTCATACCCTCACCGCCGTGGCGGAGGTCCCCGCCACCTGCGAGGAGACCGGCGTCAAGGCCCACTGGGTGTGCTCCGTCTGCAGCAAGCTGTTCAGCGACGCCGAAGGCAAGAACGAGACCACCCTGGAGGCCCTGACCATCGGTGTGCTGGGCCACGACTATGGCGAGGCCGCCTGGACCTGGACCGGCTACGAGTCCGCCAAGGCTACCTTCACCTGCAGCCGTGACGCCAGCCATGTGGAGGAGGTCACCGCCGCTGTTACCAGCGAGATCACCACCCCCGCTTCCTGCGAGAGCACCGGCGTCCGGACCTATACCGCCACGGTGACCTTCCAGGGCCAGACCTATACGGATACCAAGACTGAGACGCTGCCCGCCGCTGGCCACGCCTGGGGCGAGCCCGTGTGGACCTGGACCGGCTGCAGCGCCGCCGAGGCCTCCTTCGCCTGCGCCCGGGATGCCGGCCATGTGAAGGTCCTGCCCGCCAGCATCACCAGCGAGGTCACCACCCAGCCCGGCTGCTCCACCGAGGGCGTCCGGACCTATACCGCCACCGTGACCCTGGAAGGCAAGAACTATACCGACACCCGCACCGAGACCCTGCCCTCCCTGGGCCACAAGACCCAGCTGGTAGGCGCCAAGGCCGCCACCTGCACGGAAGATGGCTACACCGGCGACGAGGTGTGCACCGTGTGCCAAGAGGTCGTGAAGAAGGGCGAAGTCATCCCCGCTACCGGCCACGATTACAAGGACGGCAAGTGCACCAACTGCGGCGAGACCGACCCCAACTACAAGCCCGCCGTCAAGACCGGCGACGACAGCAACACCACCCTGTGGGTCATGCTGCTGACCGTCTCCGCTCTGCTGGCTGCCGCTGTGGTGGTCCTGCCCCGCAAGAAGCACACCCGCTGAATATGACGCCTGTCTCTGATCCGGAGACAGAGTGACCCGCGAGACCCGGAGACCGGAAACGGCCTCCGGGTCTCCGGCGTTTTGTACAAAAATTGTTCACAATCCCCGTTCAACCAGGCATGCATAAAAATCCACATGATTCAAATCTCGACACACGTTAATGAACACTCTGTCGAAATAAGCGAGATAAAACGACGCCAATCCGCCATACACGGAGAATGGTCCAGAATTTAGCTGAGTAATTCGCTGAACTTTATCGCATGAAAGTGTTGAAATAACCAAACCAAATGGTTCATGATTCCTGTTTTGTGTAAAAACTCACAATGTGTCGTTATAGCGCGAACAAAGTGCTGATTTTTGTTTTTGTCGAAATTTCTATAAATTTTGTGGCAAATTACACGACTTTTTCATTGCACTGGACAAGGAAACATGGTATAGTAACCATAGCTGTATCGGACAGGCCGGCTGATAGGGCATCACGGCGGCCCGCACCGATCCGGTATCCAACTTTACCGGTATAAACCGGAGAAAGAGAGAGTACGCATATGAAACACGCGCATACCCTCAAACGGGCGATGGCCGTGATGCTTGCCCTCGTACTGACGCTGAGTCTCGTGACCCCCACCTGGGCCATGAGCAGCAGCTCCGTTGCGACCAAGGGCGAGAACAACGGTATCACCTGGGAAAAGGTGGACAACATCAAGTTGCCCATCAAGGAAAACGCGGCTGTTGAGGAAGAAGCCCAGCAGCAGTATGCCGACACGGACGTGGTCCGCGTCTCCATCGTGCTGAGCGACCCCTCCACCTTGGACAAGGGCTTTTCCGCGTCCGACATCGCCTCTGGCAGCAAAAAGGCGATGAAGTATCGCGACAAGCTGGAATCCAAGCAGGATAAGATGGCCAAGACCATCTCCAAGAAGGCCCTGGACGGCCAGTCTCTGGATGTGGTTTGGAATCTGACCCTGGCCACCAACATCATCTCCGCCAACGTTCAGTATGGCCAGATCGAGAAGATCGAGAAGATCAAGGGTGTTGATTCCGTCCTGATCGAGACGCAGTATGAGCCTTGCGTGGTCAAGGAGTCGGAGACCACCGACCCCAACATGGCTACCTCCTCTTCCATGATCGGCTCCAGCGTTGCCTGGGCTGACGGTTACACCGGCGCAGGCTCCAAGGTGGCCATCATTGATACCGGCGCTGACACCGATCACCCCTCCCTCAACGGCGCTGCCTACAGCTACGCTGTCAAGGGCCTGGGCATCACCCCCGTCACCGCTGCGGATTACGCTGACAAGCTGGAGCAGCTCAACGCCCTCAAGAAGAAGAGCGACCTGAAGGCCTCCGACCTGTATGTCAGCGCCAAGATCCCCTTCGGCTTCAACTACATTGACGCCGATCTGGACGTCACCCACGACAACGACAAGCAGGGTGACCACGGTTCCCACGTCACCGGTATTGCCGCCGGCAACCGCTACATTGAGCAGGCCGACGGTTCCTTTGCTCCCGCTCTGGATACCGCTCTGACCCAGGGTGTTGCCCCTGATGCCCAGGTGTACACCATGAAGGTCTTCGGTAAGGGCGGCGGCGCTTACGATTCCGATTACATGGCAGCCATCGAGGACGCTATGATCCTGGGCTGCGATTCCGCCAACCTGTCTCTGGGCAGCGGCAACCCCGGTATGTCCCGTCAGTCCGACGCCAAGTACCAGGCCATCCTGGAGGCTGTTGTCAACAGCGGCATGGTCGTTGCCATGTCCGCCGGTAACTCCGGCCACTGGTTCGAGAACACCCCCTATACCTATCCCTACGCCGAGAGCGTCAGCTGGGCCACCAACGGCAGCCCCGGCTCCTACACCAACTCTCTGGGCATCGCCTCCGTGGATAACGTGGGCTCCACCGGCAACTATATTGAGTTCGCCGGCACCAAGATGTTCTACAACGACACCTCCGAGGCTCCCATCCAGCCCATGACCGCTCTGGCCGGTGAGCAGCGCTTCGTCTATGTGGATGCCGTCGGCAATCCCGAGGACTTCGCCGCTGCGGGCGATGAGCTCAAGGGCGCCATTGCCATGTGCAACCGCGGTGAAATCAACTTCACCGCCAAGGGCAACAACGCCGTTGCCGCCGGTGCCATCGGCACCATCGTGGTCAACAACCAGGCGGGCACCATCAATATGTCCACCGACGGCTACACCGGCACCGCTCCTTACGTCTCCCTGACTCTGGCTGACGGCCAGATCATCAAGGCCAATGCCGAGAAGAAGGAAGCCAACGGCGTGACCTACTATGTGGGCAAGCTCACCGTGGGCGCCAAGCCCGGCGTGAACGTTCAGACCGCTGATTATTACACCATGAGCGACTTCTCCTCCTGGGGCATTCCCGGCTCCCTGGAGTTGAAGCCCGAGATCACCGCTCCTGGCGGCAATATCTACTCCCTGCAGAATGGCGGCGGCTACCAGAATATGTCCGGTACCTCCATGGCCTCTCCCCAGGTTGCCGGTATGGCCGCTGTGGTGGCCCAGTACATCCGCGCCAACAAGCTGACGGAGAAGACCGGCCTCACCGCCCGTGCTCTGGCTCAGTCCCTGCTGATGTCCACCGCTGTCCCCATGTATCAGGATTACGGCGAGGGCAAGTATGGCTACTATTCCGTTATGCAGCAGGGCGCCGGCCTTGCCAATGTGGGCGCTGCCGTTTCCGCCGGCACCTACATCATGATGGATAAGAACGCCAACGCCGGCGCTGCCGACGGTAAGGTCAAGGTGGAGCTGGGCGACGATCCCGCCCGCACCGGCGAGTATAACTTCGGCTTCACCATCTACAACCTGAAGGATGCTGCGACCTCCTTCAACCTCAGCGCCGATTTCTTCACCCAGGATGTCTTCGCCAATCAGTTCGAGGACGGCTCCGTGGTGAACTTCGAGGATACCTACACCGCTTTGCTGTCCTCCAACGTCACCTGGACCGTGGACGGCCAGGTGGTGGAGATGACCGCTCCCGAGGGTCTTGCCAACTGCGACTTCAACGGCGACGGCAAGGTCACCAAGGCCGACGGCCAGGCGCTCCTGGACTATGTCACCGGCGTCCTGGATTCCATCTCCAATAAGGACAACGCCGACTTCGACAACGACGGCAACATCGACACCTACGATGCTTACCTGTTCTTCCAGCAGCTGAACAAGAGCACCGTGGAGATCCCCGCAAACGGCAGCATCCATGTGGAAGTCAATGCCAAGGTCCTGGGCCTGGACGAGTATGACAAGGCCAGCGACAACACCGGCACCTATGTCGAGGGTTATGTGTACGCCGACGAGGTTGCCTCCGCCGAGGGCGTCAAGGGCGACAGCCATTCCATCCCCGTCCTGGGCTACTACGGCAGCTGGACCGATCCCTCCATGTTTGATATCGGCAGCTATCTGGAGTATCATGAGGCCAAGACCGAGTCCCGTGTGCCCTACATGTACGCCTACAACAAGAACGCCACCAAGTATCAGGCCCTGACCGTCCAGTACGCTGGCGATTCCGGCATGTACTACTTCGGCGGCAATCCTTACGTGGATGAGACCTATGATCCCAACCGCGCCGCCATCAACCCCGACACCACCGTCTTTGCCCGTGCTACCTTCTCCCTGATCCGCAACGCTGCGGATTCCCGGGCGACCATCACCGGCGAGAACGGCACTGTCTACTATGATAAGGCGTCCGGTTCTCCCACCGCTGGCGCTTACTACTACAGCAACGGCGGCAGCTGGCGCAATGCTCAGGGCTACATCGGTATCAACAATGCCCCCACCAAGGCTGCTGAGGGTGAGAAGATCACCGTCAAGGTCACCGAGGCTCCCGAGTACTATGTGACCTACGATGCCGAGGGCAATGCCACCACCAACTGGGATGCCCTGGGCGATGGCGCCAGCCGGACCTACACCGCTTATGTCGACCGGACCGAGCCTGTCCTGTCCAACGTGTACTTCAAGGAAGACGTTGAGACCGGCACCCGCAGCCTGGTCCTGACCGCTCAGGACAACCGCTATGTGGCGGCCGCCTTCCTGATCGACTATGACAAGATGTCCATTCTGGACGGCACCGCCGGCTCCCCCGAGGGTGCTGCCGAGGGCGCTGCCACCGACGTCTCCCTGGATCTGAGCAAGGCCGAGGGCGTGGATCACCTGTACATTCAGGTCTGCGACTACGCCAACAACGCCGCCACCTACAAGATCAACCTCAACAAGGAAGAACTCAGCGGCCCCGTGTCCGTGACTCTGGATAAGCAGTCCATCAAGATGTACAAGGGCGGCACTGCTGCTCTGAACGCTGAGGTCAGCCCCTTCGGCGTGAAGCCCGATGGCGTGACCTGGAAGTCCTCCGATGAGACTGTCGCCACCGTCAACGAGCGCGGCATCATCACCGGCGTCAACAAGGGTACTGCCACCATCACGGCGGCCTCCATCAAGGATCCCACCGCCACCGCCTCCTGCGTGGTCACCGTCCAGACCGTGGACACCACCCTGGTGGGCGCGCTGATGGATACCAACGGCGATGCCCAGTTCTACACCTGGGATATGGAGCACGACACCACCTGGAAGAAGCTGGTTGCCTTTGAATCCCTGAAGACCGTTTCCGCCACTACCTTCGACTATCGCAACGGCGTAGTCTACGTGGAGGACGGCGAGAACTTCGACCTGCACAAGCTGGACCTGGATACCGGTAAGACCCTGGCTACCTATCCCGGCTTCGAGGGCGAAATCCCCATGTGGGATATGGAGTACAGCCTGGTTTACTCCACCGAGGCCAAGCCCATGCTGGCCAGCGTGTACGCCACCTACTTCATGTCTCCCAAGCCGGTGGATAACCTGGATCTGTCCGCTTTCGACCTCGGACTGTATCTGTGGCTCTTTGCCGACGCTTCCTACTTCACCGCCGTTACCTCTCTGGGTGCCAACAAGATCGACACCGATGACGACGGCGTGAAGGATACCGACACCGAGCTGTTCCTGGCGCTGGATGACGCCGGCAACATCTGGACCATGAATGTTTATCCCACGGTGGATGAGAAGACCGGCAAGGACACCTGGGGCGCCTCCTTCGGCATCATCGAGTCCAACCTGGCTAACGTTGGCTACGCTGCCAACCCCACCGATGACGGCGATCTGTATGACTCCCTGTATGCCACTGCGGAGAACAACGAGCTGGTTCTGTACCTGGCCAACTGCACCGGCGACGCCAGCCATGTCTACCGCATCCTCCTGAATGAGGACACTGGTAAGTGGGAAGCTGCCGACATCGGCAACTTCGGCGACGGCGTGTGGCCTGCCACCCTGGTGGGCACCATGTACCACGCCAATGAGGACGCCGCCAAGGCCGTGAACGCTGCCATGAGCAAGACCACCGTCCACACCGCTCAGGCTGTGGAGATGACCCCCGCTCAGATCCAGCGCTACAACGGCGCCGAGACCCAGGCTGCCAAGGGCTCCCTGAACACCGCTGCCCCCGTGGCTGCCGTGGTGAACCTGCCCATGGGCGACGCTGCTGAGAACGCCACCGCCTCCAACGTCACCGTGTCCGCCGATGAGAAGACCGTCACCGTCAACGTCCTGGCCAAGGATGCTGCCACCAACGGCCTGTTCACCGTGGATTACGATGCCGCCAACCTGACCCTGACCAACGTGGCCTTCAACACCCAGTACAGCTCCTACAAGGATGCTTCCGGCAAGGTCACCCTGGGCTATGTGGACCTCAACGGCGTGGCCGCCGGTTCCACCGTGGCCACCCTGACCTTCACCGTCAAGGATCCCACCGCTCTGGACAAGATCAACGTCACCGTTACCGAGACCGAGCGCAACGATCAGACCGTGAACAACGCCGAGACTCTGACTGCTGACCTGCACACCGAGACCGAGACCGTGAACGCCAAGGCCGCCACCTGCACCGAGGATGGCTACACCGGCGACGTGGTCTGCAAGGCCTGCGGCAAGGTCATCACCAAGGGCGAGGTCATCCCCGCTCTGGGTCACAAGATCGAGCTGGTGGGTGCTAAGGAGCCCACCTGCACCGAGGATGGCTACACCGGCGACGAAGTCTGCACCGTCTGCGGCGAGATTGTGAAGAAGGGCGAGGTCATCCCCGCTCTGGGTCACAAGATCAAGCTGGTGGGTGCTAAGGAGCCCACCTGCACCGAGGACGGCTACACCGGCGACGAAGTCTGCACCATCTGCGGCGAGATTGTGAAGAAGGGCGAGGTCATCAAGGCCACCGGCCATCAGTACAAGGATGGCAAGTGCACCGTCTGCGGCGCCGCTGATCCCAACTACAAGCCCTCTGTCAAGACTGGCGACGAGAGCAACACCGCCCTGTGGGTCCTGGTGATGGCTTCCGCTGCTCTGCTGGCTGCCGCTGTTGTGGTTCTGCCCCGCAAGAAGCACTCCCGCTAAACGGAAAAACAGCCTGGGATGATCTCCATCCCACGAGCTGAGATGCCCCACCCCCTATAGAGCCAGCCCCCGGCGGATTCCGCCGGGGGCTGGCTATTATTCACAAAAAGGCTTGCCGCCTGCGGGCGGCAAACGCTGCGAGGCGCTTGCCGGGCTGGATACTGCACAAAAATAGCCTGTGGGCGGCAGCTTTGGCTGCCGTCCACGGGCCTTCTCATGTCCCCGTCCGCATGTTCAGCGGGTCATCCCGCAGAGGAAGCCCGGAGTAGAGAGATCGGAAGAGCGTCGTGTAGGGAAAGAGTGTAGATCTCGGTGGT
>OLWL01000799.1_pt1 | contig 19608 bp, 19 predicted proteins | sample 1674151 | NCBI WGS metagenome assembly OLWL01 (sample SAMEA103958148, study PRJEB25191) | human gut metagenome
GCCAAAGATGCCCCAGAGGGCAATGGTTCGGATTTAGGTTGCTTCGCTCCACCAAAAAGCCTCAGCGTATGCAAGTGCGCTGAGGTTTTTGTTTTGTGACAAGGCTAAACTCATAGAGCGGGTGGATTCGAACAGCTGCGGCGCTGTCGCAGAAGACAGCGCAAAAACAGCCCAGTGGGCTGTTTTTAGCAGCGCGGCTCGCGCAATCCACCCGCGCCCACCAAGGACTCCAGTATCCGAACCGGGTACTGGAGTTTCTGTTTTATCTGCCTTGAAAAGGGGCTGCAAGGGTGGATTCGAACAGCATCGACCCGCCGAATAGTCCGGCGGGGGAAAGCCCCTGTGCAACAGCGACGACCGCTGCCAGCGGCAGAAACAGGGAGGAGCTGTTGGGGCTGCGGCCAGCAGGATGCGCGTGCCGCCCAAGGCACGATGCAGCCGCTGGGAGCCGCGACCCGGGTTCCTTTTCTGCGCGGCTCGCGACATCTGCCCGCACACATATTGCATCTGTCCCTGACCTGTGATACCATACAGGTAACTGAAACAACACAGACGGAGGACTTTTTCTATGATCTACGATACCCTGAACAACCTGCCCAACTATCTGGGCGTAAGCGACAATCTGGACACCGTGATCGAGTACATCATGGCGCGGGATATCACCACCCTTCCTGCCGGGCGCACCCGCATTGATGGAGACAAGGCGGTGGTCACCGTGAGCACTGTCACGCCCCAGACCTCCGACAAGGCACTGTTCCAGCGCCACGACAATCACATTACGCTGGAGACCGACTTAGACGGCAGTGAGCTGTTTGAGGTAAGCCTTGCGGAGCTGACGCCCACCAAGCCCACCGATGAAGCCGCCGACACCACCGTAGGCACCGCCGGTACCAGCATTGCCGGAATGCTGTGCGAGGGACGCTTTGCCCTGTATCTGGCGGGGGAACCGTATAAATCTGGCCTGAAGGCGCAGGGTTGCGGCAAGCTGAAAAAGGCCGTGTTCAGCATCGAGCTGGACCCGGATGAGGAAGAAACGGAAGAATAACTGAAAGGAGACTTTCTGTATGGGATTTTTTGCTGTACTGGCTGCAAGTCTGTTTGCCGTATTTATTTTTACTGTATTCGGCGGCTATTCGCTGCTGCTCTGGTGTCAGCAGTCCCTGTGGATGGTCGTTCCTCCCGCGCTGGTGCTGGCTGTTCTGGTCTGGACATTTTTGAAAATGGACGATAAGATCACCGCTCTGCAAAAGCGGGTGGATGAACTGGAAGCTGCACAAAAAAACACGAAGAAGCTTGAAAAATAATACAGCGCCACCCTTCGTAGAGAAACCTCTCTGCAAAGGACGGCGCTGCTTTTTTTGTGAACGCTTTCACGTTGGCCTGCCGGTGGTTACAGATTTAACAGAACATTCACCCGGAAGATCTGCTCCTCGGTCTCCAGATGCAGATTGCCGTTATATTTGTGCACTACCGTCTCGGCAGATACCAGCCCGATGCCGGTGCCCTCGTGCTTGGTGGAGCGCAGGATGCCCTGCTGTTTTTTCAGCATGCCGTCGTAACGGTTCTCCACCACAAGCCCCAGCATGGCGGGACTGAGCATCTGCGCCATCACCTGCACCCGGCGCTGCTCCGGCGGCAGCTTCTGGCTGGCGTGCAGGGCGTTTTCCAGCAGATTGCCCAGAATGGTGCACAGGTCGGCCTCCGGCATGGGAAGCTGCCGAGGCAGTGCCAGCTTCCACTCCACAGGAACGCTCTGCTGCTCGGCTGCATGGTCGTAATATCCGGCCAGTGCATCCACGGCGGCGTTGGCGCACAGGCTGGGGCGGTGCTCGCTGAGCTCGCTTTCATACTGGTGCAGATAGCTTTTCAGCTCCTCCAGCTGCCCGGTCTCGGTCAGTCCGGCGATCACATGCAGATGCTGTCGGAAGTCGTGCCGCAGACGGCGTGTGTTGTCCAGATAGGTCTGTAACTCCATGTACCGGCGGGATTCCATGGCCAGCAGCTGGTTTTCCCGGTCCAGCCGGGCATTGCGGGTAAACTCCCGGGCAACGCGGTACATCTCGTACAGCAGCAGAAAGATGCCGAACAGCGAGATGGATACCGCCAGCACCGAGATGATCTTCAGCCGCCCGACCAGCACCACGGCGGGGTTCAGCGGCATACAGTATACCAGAAAAACGGCATAGAGGGCGGGCAGCGGCCACGCAGACTGCCAGAAGGCTTCACCGCTGTACTCCCGCAGCAGCCACCGGCTCCACTGCACGGCGGTGAACCAGAACAGCACGGTGAGCACCGCGGCAAGGCCCAGCCGCAGCAGCGCCGTGGAGACAAGGCAGACAGTCTGTGGGTTGGAGATCTCGGTCTGGGCGTTGAGCAGCGTCGACAGCAGGGAACACACCGCCATCATCACGGCAGAGATGGAAAACAGAAACGCGGTCTGGCTTACGGTCACTTCCGGCGTTACCCGCCAGCGCAGCAGCCAGAAGGAGACCAGCACGATGGCGGGCAGGAGAGAATTGCTGTTCAGCCCGAACACGGCGCAGAGCGCGGCGCAGCCGATGCACAGCAGGGTAATGCATCCGGCAGCGATGCAGGCGGTGCGCCTGGGGGTGCGCAGCTTTTCCCATAGGGATGCCAGACACAGAAACGCGCTGGGGTACAGCAGTGCAAAATCCAGAAAATAACGGCCGAACAGGGCAAGATCCATGGCGGCTGCTCCTTTCCTCAGTGCAGCTCCTGCCGCATGTGGCGGAACTGGTATTGTGTAAAGTGGGCAAGCAGGGTGCATTTATCCTTTTGCCGTACCGGCAGGCGGGTGCCGTCCAAGATCTCGATGCAGTCCTCCCCGAACCGCAGCACCTTGTCCATGTTGATGATAACGCCCCGGTTGCAGCTCATAAAGTTTTCCAGAGCAGTAAGCTTTTCTTCGATCTGCGCAAAGCTGCACATGGCACGGTACTCGCCCTCCTCAGTGGTGATAAGGACGTAGTGGTTCCGGGCAATGGCATACAGCACCTTGCGCAGCGGCAGCTGAATGCTTTGGCGGGCAATGCGGATCTCCAGCTCCGGCTCCTGACAGCGCAGCGCCCGCCGCAGCTCGGCGGCAAGGTGCACGAATTTTTCCTCCTGATAGGGTTTGAGCAGGTAATCGAAGGGGTGCACCGGAAAGGCATCCCATACATATTCCGGCGAGGAGGTCACAAATACGATCAGCACCTCCGGGTCGGCCTGCCGCAGTCGGCGGGCGGTCTCGATGCCGTTGGTGCCTGCCATGCAGATATCCAGAAACACCACGGCGTATAAGCCGGGCTCTGCTGCGGCACGGAGAAAATCATCTCCGCAGGCAAACCATGTGCACTCGGCTTCGGGCAGCTGCTGTTGCAGCAACTCCTCCAGCCGCTGGGCGTCCGGGGTCTGATCCTCTACGATGGCGATTGGCAGTGCCATCCATACACCCTCTTTCTCCATTCATTGTTCCTTTATTATAGCATACTGCGCCGGGAAGGGTATCTGCTTTTTTGCACAAAACGCCCCATTTTGCGCGCCGAGCACCGCCCTGCGCATCCGCAGCGGGCGACTGCCAAAAAGTTTTGGTTGACAGACGGGGCGAATCATGTTATTCTTTTGTTGATTTTGAGAGACGCCGCCTTGCAGAGTCTTTTCAAAGCAATTTACTCGGGACCGCCCAAACGGGGCTAAGGCCATACGGACAGCCGGGTCCACTGCCGACCGGCGGCGCAAGCTGCCATTATTGATTGAGTTTGAAGCTCAAATTTTATAAGTTGGTTCCTTTACAACCATGAAATTGCGCAGCCTATGCGCAGACTTGTGAAACGGTCAATAAGAGTAGTAAAAGTGTAGTTGCTATATAGACTCTCATCACCCCGTCTTTTTGGATCGCGAATAACGCGCAGCACCGGCACTTACGGCTGGGTGCTTTATCAGCGCGGAAAAAGCTTTTCCAAGCGCAGGTCTGCATATTTGTGCAGTGTCTGCGCTTTTTTGTTGTGCAAAAAGAAGAACAGGGACGGAGGAAATGATGAACGAGAACAAAGCGCGTTCCCGGCTGGATCAGCGCCGTGCGCCCATTTACGAGGCGCTGGAGCGGTTCCGGCAGATGCGGGTGGTGCCTTTTGACGTGCCCGGCCACAAGCGAGGCCGCGGCAACCCGGAACTGACCGCTTTTCTGGGTCAGCAGTGCGTGGGCGTGGACGTGAACAGTATGAAGCCGCTGGATAACCTTTGCCACCCGGTGTCGGTCATCCGGGAAGCTGAGGAGCTTGCCGCTGATGCCTTTGGCGCAGCACACGCCTTTTTAATGGTGGGCGGCACCACCAGCAGCGTGCAGAGCATGGTGCTTACCGCCTGCAAGAGGGGCGATGAGATCATTCTGCCCCGCAATGTGCACCGCAGCGTGCTGAACGCGCTGGTGCTGTGCGGCGCTGTGCCGGTGTATGTGAACCCGGAGGTGGATAAGCGTCTGGGCATTTCGCTGGGCATGAAGCGGGAGCAGGTGGCAAAGGCCATCAAGGAGCACCCCAACGCTGTGGCTGTGCTGGTGAATAACCCCACCTACTACGGCATCTGCTCCGACCTGCGTGCCATCGTAAAAATGGCGCACGACGCCGGGATGCTCTGCCTTGCGGATGAAGCCCACGGCACCCACTTCTACTTTGGCGGCGGCCTGCCGGTTTCTGCCATGGCGGCGGGCGCAGATATGGCCTCGGTGTCCATGCACAAGAGCGGCGGCAGCCTGACCCAGTCCAGCCTGCTGCTCATCGGTCCCAACGTGCATCAGGGCTATGTGCGTCAGATCATCAACCTGACCCAGACTACCTCCGGCAGTTACCTGCTGATGTCCAGTCTGGATATCTCCCGCCGCAATCTGGCGCTGCGGGGACGGCAGGTGTTCCATCAGGTGGCGGACATTGCCGAGTATGCCCGCGAGGAGATCAACGCCGTAGGCGGCTACTACGCCTTTGGCAAGGAGCTGTGCAACGGCGATTCCGTCTTTGATTTCGACACCACCAAGCTCAGCGTCCATACGCTGGATATTGGTCTTGCCGGCATCGAGGTCTACGACATCCTGCGGGACGAGTATGACATTCAGATCGAGTTCGGCGATATCGGCAACATCCTTGCCTACCTGTCCATCGGCGACCGCCCGCAGGAGGTGGAGCGTCTGGTCAGTGCGCTGGCGGAGATCAAGCGCCGGTACCGCACCGATGGCTCGGGTCTGCTGAGTCAGGAATACATCGACCCCGTGGTGGCTGCCAGCCCGCAGGAGGCCTTCTATGCCCCCAAAAAGAGCCTGCCCCTGCGGGAGACCGAGGGCATGGTGTGCAGCGAGTTCGTCATGTGCTATCCCCCGGGCATCCCCATCCTTGCACCCGGCGAGCGCATCACCAAGGAGATCTTGAACTACATCGAGTACGCCAAGGCCAAGGGCTGCAGCATGACTGGCCCGGAGGACCCCGAAATCTTGCACCTGAATGTTCTGGCATAAGGAGGGAAAGAGATGGAATTTTGGTTTTCAGAGTTTCACACCCCGGATGTGAAGCACAGCATTCGTGTAAACAAGCAGCTCTACTCCAAGCAGAGCGATTATCAGCGCATTGATATCTTTGAGACCCCGGAGTTCGGCCGGGTGCTCACGCTGGACGGCAACGTGATGCTGACCGAGCGCGACGAGTTCATCTACGATGAAATGATCGTCCATGTGCCCATGGCGGTGCATAAGGAGGCTAAGGATATTCTGGTCATCGGCGCCGGAGACGGCGGCGTGGTGCGGGAGCTGACCCGCTACGACCGTGTGGAGCGCATCGACCTTGTGGAGATGGACCCGCAGGTGGTGGAGGCCTGCCGCGCTTACCTACCCAGCAATGCCTGCCGTATGGATGACCGTCGGGTGCATATCTATTTTGAGAATGCCTTGAAGTATATCCGCCGCTGCGAGGAGGAGTACGACCTTATCATTGTGGACTCCTCCGACCCCTTCGGCCCCTCTGAGGGTCTGTTCACCCGCGAGTTCTACGGCAGCTGCTTCAACGCCCTGAAAGAGGACGGCATCATGGTCAACCAGCAGGGCAGCCCCTTCTACGCCGAGGACGCCAGCGCCATGCAGCGCAGCCACAAGCGCATTGCATCCACCTTCCCCATCAGCCGGGTGTATCAGGCACATATCCCTACCTTTGCGGCGGGCTACTGGCTGTTCGGCTTTGCCAGCAAAAAATACCATCCCATTGATGATCTGGACGCAGAAGCGTGGAAGGCGCTGAATATGCGCACCCGCTACTACACCACCAAACTGCATATCGGAGCATTCTACCTGCCGGCTTTTCTGGAGGAGATGCTGCGGGAAGTGGAGGAACACTGATGCACCCCAACGTTGAGACCTTTATCGGCTGCGACAGCAGCTACCGCGCCGCCAGCATCGTGCTGTACGGTGCGCCTTACGATTCCACCACCAGCTATCGCCCCGGTGCACGGTTCGGCCCGGCGGCCATCCGGCACGAGAGCTATGGTCTGGAGACTTACAGCCCTTACCAGAACGCCGACCTGACCGATTTTGATGTGTTCGACAGCGGCGACCTGGAGCTGTGCTTCGGCTCCAGCGAGCTGGCACTGGCCGATATCGAGGCCCGGGCAGAGGAGATTTTGAAGGACGGCAAGTTCCCGCTGCTGCTGGGCGGCGAGCATCTGGTCACGCTGGGCGCTGTGCGGGCTGCGGTGAAGAAATACCCGGATCTGCATATCGTGCATTTTGACGCCCACGCCGACCTGCGGGACGACTATCTGGGCGCGAAGCTCAGCCACGCCTGTGTGCTGCGCCGCTGCCACGAGCTGGTAGGGGATGGCCGCATCCATCAGTTCTGCATCCGCAGCGGCGACCGGGCAGAATTTGAGTTTGCTGCCCAGCACACCGAGATGCACAAGTTCGATTTTACCGGCCTTGCCGAGCTGACCGCACAGCTGTGCGAGAGCAAGGTGCCGGTGTATCTGACCATCGACCTTGACTGCCTTGACCCCTCCTGCTTCCCGGGCACCGGTACCCCGGAGGCTGGCGGCGTAAGCTTTTTGCAGCTGCTGGATGCTATCCGCACTGTGACCAAGGCCAACATCATCGGTGCAGACCTGAACGAGCTGGCCCCCACGCTGGACACCACCGGCGTTTCCACCGCCACCGCCTGCAAGGTGCTGCGCGAGACCCTGATCGCGCTGGACAAGGGCTGGCCGGGCTTTCAGGTATAAATACGAACCTACCATTTTACAGATAAAGGAGTAACCGACATGAGCAAAGTTCTGATCATCGGCTGCGGCGGCGTGGCCTCTGTTGCCATCCATAAGTGCTGCCAGGTGCCCGAGGTGTTCACCGAGATCTGCATCGCCAGCCGTACCAAGGCAAAGTGCGATAAGCTGGCTGCTGAGCTGGCTCCCACCACTACTACCAAGATCACCACCGCACAGGTGGACGCAGACAAGGTGGAAGAGGTCATCGCCCTCATCAAGGCTTACCAGCCCGACCTCGTGATGAACATCGCCCTGCCTTATCAGGATCTGACCATCATGGATGCCTGCCTTGCCTGCGGCGTCAACTACATGGACACCGCCAACTACGAGCCCGAGAACACCGACGACCCGGAGTGGCGCGCCATCTACGAGAAACGCTGCAAGGAGGCCGGCTTCTCTGCCTACTTTGATTACAGCTGGCAGTGGGCTTACGCCAAAAAGTTTGAGGAAGCCGGCCTGACCGCCCTGCTGGGCAGCGGCTTCGACCCAGGTGTGACCCAGGCTTACTGTGCCTATGCCAAAAAGCACGAGTTCGATACCATTGACACCATCGATATTCTGGACTGCAACGGCGGCGACCACGGCTATGCCTTTGCCACCAACTTTAACCCTGAAATCAATCTGCGCGAGGTGTCTGCCCCCGGCAGCTACTGGGAGAACGGCCACTGGGTGGAGATCCCGGCTATGAGCATCAAGCGGGAGTACAACTTCGATCAGGTGGGCGACAAGGATATGTATCTGCTGCACCACGAGGAGATCGAGTCTCTGGCAAAGAACATCCCGGAGGCAAAGCGCATCCGCTTCTTCATGACCTTTGGCCAGAGCTATCTGGACCACATGCGTTGTCTGGAGGACGTGGGCATGCTGTCCACCACCCCTGTCAACTTCAACGGACAGGAGATCGTGCCCATCCAGTTCCTCAAGGCTCTGCTGCCGGACCCCGCCAGCCTTGGCCCCCGTACCAAAGGCAAGACCAACATCGGCTGCATCTTTACCGGCAAAAAGGACGGCAAGGATAAGACCTACTATATCTACAACGTCTGCGACCATCAGGAGTGCTACAAGGAAGTGGGCTCTCAGGCTATCAGCTACACCACCGGCGTGCCCGCCATGTGCGGTGCCCTGATGCTGCTCACCGGCAAGTGGACCACCAAGGGCGTGCACACTGTCGAGGAGTTTGATCCCGATCCGTATCTGGATGCACTGGATAAGTACGGCCTGCCCCGCTCCGAGAGCCATAACCCGGCTCTGGTGGACTGATGCGGGTGCGCGACAGCCGCCCGCCCTTTGCGGGGCTGGCAAACCTGTCCGAGGCGCAGCTGCACCGCCTGCCCACCCCCTGCTATCTGCTGGACGAAGCCCAACTGCGCCGCAACGGTGAGATCCTGCTGGGTGTGCAGCAGCGCACCGGCTGCCGCATCCTGCTGGCGCAGAAGGCTTTTTCCAACTTTAACGTCTACCCGGTGCTGGCACCCTATCTGGCAGGTACCGAGGCCAGCGGCCTGTACGAGAGCCGCTTGGGCAGGGAAGAGCTGCCGGAGAAGGAGAACCATGTGTTCTGCGCCGCCTACCGGACAGATGAGTTTGAGGAATTGCTGCAATACGCCGACCACATCGTGTTCAACTCGCCCAGCCAGCTGGCAAAGTTCGGCCCGGCGGCAAAGGCGGCGGGCAAAAGCATCGGTCTGCGCATCAACCCGGAGTGCTCCACGCAGGAGGGTCATGAAATTTACGACCCCTGCGCCCCCGGCAGCCGTCTGGGCACCACCCGTGCTCAGTGGGACGCCGCCGTGGCAGCGCACCCGGAGCTGCCCGCCCTGCTGGACGGTCTGCACTTCCATACCCTCTGCGAGCAGGACGCCGATGCGCTGGCGGTAACGCTGGCCGCAGTGGAGAAAAAGTTTGCAGACCTGCTGCCCAGAATGAAGTGGCTCAACTTCGGCGGGGGGCACCACATCACCCGCCCGGGCTATGCCCTTGCTACGCTGGAAAGCTGTATTCTTTCGGTGCGGCAGAAGTACGGCGTACAGGTGTATCTGGAGCCCGGCGAGGCTTGGGCGCTGAATGCAGGCTATCTGGTCACTACCGTGCTGGACACCCTGCGCAACGGGGATACCAGCCTTGCCATTCTGGATATGTCCGCAGCCTGCCACACCCCGGATGTCATCGAGATGCCCTACCGCCCGCCGCTGCTGGACGCCGGCGAGGCAGGGGAGAAGGCGCACACCGTCCGACTGGGCGGCCCCACTTGCCTTGCGGGGGATATCATCGGGGATTACAGCTTTGACGCCCCCCTTGCTGAGGGTGATAAGCTCATCTTCGGCGATATGGCCATCTACACCACCTGCAAGAACAACACCTTCAACGGGATGCCCCTGCCGCCCATCTGGCTGCTGGGCGCAGACGGCAATTGCCGGGAGCTGGTGCACTTCGGCTATCAGGACTTCAAAATGCGCTTGGGCGCACAGTAAAATAAAAAGCGTTTGTCACGGCCTGCGGGCTGCGACAAACGCTTTTTTGTTCTGGTGGAGATTGCCGGGCTGCTGTAATCACGGTGACTCTCTTGCAGTCCATGCACGGCGCTCTCCTGGGTGAGCTAAACCCTCACTCGTTTGGCAGCAACAAAAAAGCACTACACGTTTCCGTGTAGTGCTTTCATTCTGGTGGAGATTACCGGGCCGATTCAAATCACGGTGACCCTCTTGCAGTCCATGCACGGCACTCTCCTGGGTGAGCTAAACCCTCACTCGTTTGGCAGCAACAAAAAAGCACCACACGTTTCCGTGTAGTGCTTTTTCCTTCTGGTGGAGATTACCGGGATCGAACCGGTGACCTCTTGCATGCCATGCAAGCGCTCTCCCAGCTGAGCTAAACCCCCAGATGTCTTGCTTGTGCCTGACGACGTGTGTAATTATACCAGCCGCAGAAGCGCTTGTCAACAGTTTTTTGCAAATTTTTTGCAGCAAAGATCCCCGCAGGGCGTGTGCCCGGCGGGGATCGGGAAGCAGAGAAGTGCTCTTTTGAAAAACGACGCCTTAGCGTGCCTGACGGTCAAAGATCTGCGGAGCCACACGGCACAACAGCACAGCGGCCACCATGGTGAGCAGGGTCTCGGGCAGCATATAGCTGCCGTTGTAGGTCAGGCTGTAAGTCCATGCGGCCAGACCATCGTTCAGGTTGCCCCACACCAGCACACCGGACAAAAAGCTGCACATAAAGCGCAGGAAACCGGCGGCAAAGGTGCCTACGGCCACGCCCACGGTGCGGTTCTTGAAGGGGCGAGCGAACAACTCGGCCAGACCCAGTGCCATAAAGGCCAGCACATAGTCCAGCAGCACCTCACCGAGGAAGTAGAGGAAGGTGGAAGCGGGAGGAGGGTAGAAGCCCATGATCATTTGCAGGCAGGCGTTTACAAAGCCGGTGAATAGTCCCCACTTTGCGCCGTGGCGGAAGGACACCAGCACAAAGGGCAGCATACTCAGCAGGGTAATGCTGCCGCCATTGGGCATGGTGAAGAACTTGATGTTGGAAAGCACCGTGCCAATGGCGATCATCAGGGCGCATTCCACCAGAATACGGGTCTTGGAATAGGTTTTGGACATGATAAAAAGATTCCTCTCTCATAGTAGTACACAAAAACAAAATGCGCCTGCCGACAGCAGACGCACGGAGGTTTGTTGAACGTACCGGACAGTTCCGCAAACTCCCTACGCCGGCATTGCCCGGATCAGGTAAAGGGTACTCCGCATTATGCGGATCTCAGCCTTACGGCACCCCTGTTTTTATGTCCGCCCACAGTATACGCGCCGGGGGACAAAAAGTCAAGCCCGCAGACATAATCCGCCCCGGCGGCGCGTATGTTATACCATTGCAAAGCTGGAACGCAGGGAGGCGGGATATGAAAGCCGATCCGGAACAGCGCGCCGTGCAGCTGGGGGAGTACATTGCCGCCCACAACGCCACGGTGCGGGCAGCGGCGGCTGCGTTCGGGTGCAGCAAGTCCACCGTGCACAAGGACGTTGCCGTGCGGCTGCGCAGCATCAGCCCTGCGCTGTACGGGCAGGTGCGCGCCGTGCTGGCCCGCAACAAGGCCGAGCGCCACCTGCGGGGCGGGGCTGCCACCCGGCGCAGATACAGCCGCCGCTGAAGCCCAAAAAAGACCGCTGCACTGCGCAGCGGTCTTTTTTGCTGAGAGGGTTTTCAGGCGGCTGCTTTTATCCCCCGGTGTGGAACTGCTGCAACGCGCCTTTTTCCAGCCGGCTTACCTGCGCCTGACTGATGCCGATCTCCTGCGCCACCTCCATCTGGGTCTTGCCGCGCAGATACCGCAGCTCCATGATGCGCTTTTCCCGGGGCGAAAGGGCGGCTACCGTATCGCGGAACTGCAACCCGCTGATCCAGCTCTCCTCGCTGTCCGGGTCCCGCACCTGGTCGATCACATACATGGCATCGCCGCCGTCGGTGTACACCGGCTCGTCAAGGCTGAGCGGCTCCACCACCGACTCCAGCGCGGCGGTCACCTCGCGCCGGGCAAGCCCCGCTGCGGCGGCGATCTCGTCCATGGTGGGCTCGCGCCCCAGCTGCTTTTCCAGCGTTTCCCGCGCCTGCATGGCGCGGTAGGCGGTGTCCCGCAGGGTGCGGCTTACCCGCAGGGCGTTGTTGTCCCGCAGAAACCGCCGGATCTCCCCGATGATCATGGGCACGCCGTAGGTAGAAAACCGCACCGGCTGCGCGGGGTCAAAGTTGTCGATGGCCTTGATCAGCCCGATGCACCCCACCTGAAACAGATCGTCCAGATTTTCGCCCCGCTGGGCAAACCGCTGCACTACGCTGAGCACCAGCCGCAGGTTGCCCTCCACCATCCGCGCCCGGGCAGCTTTGTCCCCGGCGTGGGCAAGGGTGAGCAGCTGCCGCTTTTCCGCCTCGGTCAGTACAGGCAGCTGTCCTGTGTTCACACCGCATAGCTCCACCTTGTTGTACATCCAAACGCCCCCGGTCTTTTAGCTTTACCGGAAGTATGGCTCTGCGCGCCGGGCGCTATGCGTGGAAAAAATTGAGCGCCCCTCCGCAAAAGAGGGGCGCATTATAGACAAAGCTGTAATTTTATGGTATGCACCAGCGGCTACTCGCTTTCAAGGCGGGCTTTCAGGGTGCGGATGATGCGCTTTTCCAGCCGGGAGATGTAACTCTGGCTGATGCCAAGGGCATCGGCGGCTTCCTTCTGGGTGCGCTCCACCCCGTCGGTAAGGCCGAAACGCAGTTCCATGATCTGCCGTTCCCGTGCCGAGAGTGCCGCCACGGCGCTGCGCAGCACCGCGCGCTCGGCGTCCTGCTCCAGCTGCTGGCTTACCGCGTTGGCGTCGCTGCCAAGAATGTCCGAGAGCAGCAGCTCGTTGCCGTCGCCGTCCACGTTCAAAGGCTCGTCGATGCTGGCCTCCTGCCGGCGGTTGGAGCTTTTGCGCAGGTACATCAGGATCTCGTTGCCGATGCAGCGGCTGGCGTAGGTGGCCAGCTTGATGCTGCGGGCAGGGGTGAAGGTGTTTACCGCCTTGATCAGCCCGATGGTGCCAATGCTTACCAAGTCCTCGGCGGGCACACCGCTGTTTTCGTACTTTTTGGCCAGATACACCACCAGTCGCAGGTTGTGGGTGATCAGCTCCTCGCGGGCGGCAGCGTCCCCGGCAGCCATGCGGTCAAGCAGGGCTTTTTCCTGCTCGGGGGTAAGGGGCGGGGGCAGGCTTGGCCCGCCCGCCAGATAATGCACCGCGCCGCAGTAGCGCAAACGCCCCCACAGCCGCTGCCAGACCTTGCGGAAAAACTGCAACATGGATATCCCTCCTGTGCACTATTTATTATATGTATTATAAGGAAACTGCATCAGGGAGGGCTGAACCCTCTCAGTCACGGCTTACGCCGTGCCGGCTCCCCCAAAGGGGGAGCTTTTTTGCCATGACGGAAAAAGTATCGGATGAATGATAAAAGATTACGGCAATGCTATAAGCTCTCCCTCCGGGAGAGCTGGCGCGGGAGCGCCTGAGAGGGCGGAAAACTCCTACACCCCCACCTCCTCCGCCACGTCGTCCCCCAACAGCAGCGTCCATGCGCCGGTGGGGGCGTCCGGGGCGCAAAAGGCCGCCAGCAGGCCGGGCACGCGGCGCTGCCCACGGCACAGCGCGGCGGGCACGGCGGGCAGCAGGCAATGGCCGGTAACGGCGGCGCAGGGTACAAACTGCACCCTCAGCCCCGGAGGCGGGGCAGTGCCGGAGGCAAACCAGCTGTCTAAGTAGGCGCGCAGCGGTGCGGGCAGCCGGCTGCGCAACGGCGGGTACTGCACCAGCACCACCCGCCGCCCAGCAAGGGGGTCTTGCAGGGTAAAGCCGGTGTCGTGGTAGGCCTGTACCGGCACTGTTGCCCCCGCAATTTGCAGCACAGCGGCAAAGCAGCCCCGCTGCGGGCGGCCAAACACCGCCAGCAGCCCGCGCAGCAGCCCGTACACCCCGGCGCAGCAGAGCAAAAGCTGCCCCGGGCGCACCGGTAAAAGCACGCTCAGGTTGTTGGCCTGTACCCCGGGCAGCACCACCGCGCCGCACAGCAGGCCGTTCAGCGCCGCATACCATCCGCACAGCCGGGCAAAGCTGCGCGCCCCGGACACGCCGTAGCACACCGCCACCACCCCGCAGCAGCTGGCGATTTTATATAGTACCGCCAGCGGGGCGGGCCACGGAGGGGCCAGCAGGACAAGGGTGCTGACCGCAGCCGCCGCGCTGCCCGCGCACAGCCGCAGCCCGGTGCAGCTGCGCCCGCATAAAAGCCCCGCGCCCAGCAGCAGCGCGGCGGCTGCGGCAAAGTTTACCAGCAGCAATTCGTCCACAAAAACAACTGTTTTCATTGCAAAGCACCGCCTTATGGTTCTGGTAGTCTATTTTTCACAAATTTGCGAAAAAACTTGTCACACCAGAAAAACCCGCATGAACAGTGCAGTTTTGCTACAAAAGCCGGGACGATGTTTCACAGTTTTTACACTTTTTTCAAAAAAGTACTTGAACATTTCTGGAAAGTGTGGTATATTATTGCCATCCTAATAAGGATTGAGCCGGAAACACCGGTTCGAAAATATTTTTTCTATTTTTGAAGGGAGTAATTCATTATGATGATGCCTGCAAATTTCTCTGCTGTGTCTGAGAACGAGATGACCTACGTTATGGGTGGTAGCGTTGCTGACTACCTGGCACCCGCTATGGGCGCTGATCAGTGGCAGAACTTCCACAAGAACCTGATTATCATCGTTGGTAACAAGTACGTTCAGGGCTTCCTGGACAACACCGTTGGCGCTGTGTTCAGCGGCACCTGGACCCCCGGCGACGGCCTGACCGGCTTCGGCGGCCAGTTCAGCAAGATCTGGAAGGACAACTACACCGATAATGTGACCGGTGAGTCCACTGGCGCTCAGAAGTTCGGCTACGGCGCTCTGGGCGTTGTGAACAGCATCCTGAACGTTGCTGGCAACCTGGCTGCTATCTACAACCTGGGCTTCGGCAACGCTAAGAACATCGTTGGCGAGGGCGTCTACAAAGCTTAAGTAATCAGCTTGACTGATAGGCTCATGCTTGCGTGACTGTACCCCTAGGGGTGCAGGGAACATACTAGCATAATAACACCCCCGTAGGCTTATGCCTGCGGGGGTGTTTTTTTATCCCTTAAGTCTCGCTGCGCTCGCCAGCTCCTCCAATAGGGACGCCTTTTGCACTGCCGGAAAGTTTGCTATCACCGCCCAAAGCCGTCCCCTTGGACAGACTCTCCCCGGCCGGGGAGAGATGTCGCGTTGGCGACAGAGTGGGGAGCGGGTGGCTGCGAACGAAGTGAGCAGACGGAAGGGGTGCACTCCGGGAAGTCGCTAACTGGAAAAACGAGACTGAGAGGGTTTTCCCACGTTCACACTTCTTTTACCAGTCTGTTACTTTCCGTTTTATGCGGTTTGTGGTATACTATGGTCAACATGGGTCACCATGGCAACATTGAAACAGACAGGATGTGAAATCCTCTTATGAAAGATGGTTTTTTAAAGGCGGCTGCTTTTTCGCCCGCGCTGCGGGTGGCAGACTGCACCTATAATGCACAGCAGATGCTGACACAGCTGCAAACTGCCGCGCAGCGGGGGGTAAAGCTGGCGGTTTTCCCGGAGTTTTGCCTTACCGGCTACACCTGCGGCGATTTGTTTTTGCAGCGCACCTTGCAGCAGGGCGCACTGGATGCGCTGGAGTGGCTGCTTGCGCAGACCCGCGCACTGGACACCGTGGCGCTGGTTGGCTTGCCGCTGCTGGTGCACGGCAAGCTGTACAACTGCGCTGCCGTGCTGTGCCGCGGGCAGCTGTTGGGCGTTGTGCCCAAGACCTACCTGCCCAACTACGGCGAATTCTACGAAAAGCGGCAGTTCACCCCCGGCAGCACCGAGGTACAGACGGTGACCGTCTGCGGGCAGCAGGTGCCCTTTGGTACGTCGCTGCTGTTCCGCTGCCGCCAGATGCCCAGCTTTGTGCTGGGCGTGGAGCTGTGCGAGGACTTGTGGAGCGCCCTGCCGCCCTCCACCTTCCACGCACTGGCGGGCGCGACCGTCATTGCAAACCTTTCTGCCAGCGATGAGACCGTGGGTAAGGCGGAGTACCGCCGCGCACTGGTGGCAAACCAGTCTGCCCGGCTGCTGTGCGGCTACCTGTACGCCTCGGCAGGGCACGGCGAAAGCACCACCGACATGGTGTTTGCCGGGCATGACCTCATCGCCGAGGACGGCAGCATCCTTGCCGAGACTGCGCCCTTTGCGGGCGACCACGCCGAGACCGAGCTGGACTGCCAGCGCATGGAGGCCGAGCGTGCCCGCAACACCAGCTTTGAGCACACTGCCGAGGGCTACATCACGGTGGAATTTGACCTTACACCGGAGGAAACGGTGCTCACCCGCCGCATTGACCCCGCACCCTTTGTGCCCGGTGACCCGCAGCGCCGCGCCGCCCGCTGCGAGCTGATTTTGAAGATGCAGGCTGATGGCCTTGCCAAGCGGTTGGAGCACGCCCACGCAAAAACAGCGGTCATTGGCATTTCCGGCGGCTTGGACAGCTGCCTTGCTCTGCTGGTGGCAGTGCGCGCCATGAAGCAGCTGCACCGCTCCGCCGCCGATGTGCTGGCGGTGACCATGCCCTGCTTTGGCACCACCAAGCGCACCCGCAGCAACGCCGAAATTTTGTGCGGGGAGCTGGGCGTAAGCTTTCAGGAAATTCGCATCGCCGACACCGTGCGCAGCCACTTTGCCGATATCGGGCAGGACGAGACCGTGCTGGATGTCACCTTTGAAAACGGGCAGGCACGGGTGCGCACGCTGGAGCTGATGGACCTCGCCAACCGCACCGGCGGCCTTGTGGTGGGCACGGGCGACCTTTCGGAGCTGGCGCTGGGCTGGGCGACCTACAACGGCGACCACATGAGCATGTACGGCGTGAATGCCGGTGTGCCCAAAACGCTGGTGCGCTATCTGGTGCAGTACGAAGCTGAGACTGCTGCCACCGCTGCTTTGCACGATGTGCTGCTGGATATTCTTGCTACCCCGGTGTCGCCGGAGCTGCTGCCCGCCAAGGACGGCGAGATCGCACAGATCACCGAGGACTTGGTGGGCCCCTACGAGCTGCACGATTTTTACCTGTATTATGTACTGCGCTGCGGTTTTGGCCCGGCAAAGATCTACCGGCTGGCAAAGGCGGCCTTTGCAGGCAGAGCAGAGTACACGGATGCCGTGCTGTACAAGTGGCTGCGCAACTTCTACTGGCGCTTTTTTGCTCAGCAGTTCAAGCGCAGCTGCCTGCCGGACGGCCCCAAGGTGGGCAGCGTGACCCTTTCGCCCCGGGGCGACTGGCGCATGCCCAGCGATGCCTGCGCCACCCTTTGGCTGGCAGAGCTGGAGCAGCTCAAGCTCGGGGAGCAGTAAGCCATGAAGAACAAAAAGCTTTTGACCAATATCCTGTTTGCGGTGGTGGTGCTGGCCATCGCAGCGGTGCTGCTGGCCGTGCGCAGCCACAATGCCACCGGCGGAAAACTGACTGCACAGCTGATTTACGGCGACAACAACGCTGTGATGGACATTCCGTTGGAAAAGGACGAAACTTACAGTGTGGACACCGGTTATTATACGGTGCATATAGAGGTAAAGGACGGCAGGGCGCGGTTTATTGAATCGCCCTGCCCGGATCACATCTGCGAGGGCTTTGGCTGGCTGTCGGCGGAGGATCAGACCGCCACCTGTCTGCCTGCCCGCGCCGTGCTGACCATCGTTCCGGTGGGCTGAAAAAAGGAGTATTCTCATGTTGGACGAAAACGAGCATTCCCGCAAGGAGGACGGTCGTTCCCTGCATCGTCTTTTGCACAAGGCTGAGCAGCAGGACGCCACTGTAGTGGTGGACAGCGCCGCGTTTTTCTCGGAGCTGCCGCCGGAGCAGGCTGCGCCGCCCCGCCGCCCGCAGCAAAACACCCGCCGCAACACTGCTGGCGGGGAGAATGGGGCGTACCAGCCCCCGAAACGAGGGAAGATCTTGCTGATCGTACAGGCAATTTTAAGCGTTCTGGCGCTGGTGCAGCTGTGGCGCACCCAGATGCTGCCGGTGCTGTATCTGGTGGTGCTGGCGGCGCTGCTGGTGCTGCTGTGGCTGCTGGTCAAGCGCTGTCAGGAGTACAAAACTGCAGGCACAGTGTCCCGGGTGTTCTCGGTGGTGCTGTGCGCCGCCATGGCGGTGGGCTGCGTGTGGGCACAGCAGGGCCTCGACGCGCTGGGCAATATGACCAACGGTTTTTTGAGCAACGCCGAGGCCAATAAGATCACCAAAGAGCCTTTTGTGCTGTACCTGAGCGGTGTGGATACCCGCGGTGATCTGACGGAAAAAGCGCGCAGCGATGTGAATATCATTGCCGCAGTGAACCCCGTTACCAAGCAGGTGGTGCTGATCAACACCCCGCGCGATTATTATGTGGACCTTGCCGGAACAAACAGCAAGGATAAGCTGACCCACGCCGGGCTTTACGGTGTGCAGACCAGCATGGACACCCTCGGCAACCTGTACGGTGTGAACGTGGAACACTATATCCGCATCAATTTTGCAGGGTTTATCGACATTGTTGATGCGCTGGGCGGTGTGGACGTGTATTCCGATCAGGCGTTCACCTCGGTGGGCAGCCCCGGTTACTACGACCCCACCACCTTTGTGGAGGGCTGGAACCATCTGGATGGCAAGGCTGCGCTGGCTTTTGCCCGCGAGCGCCATGCCTTCAAGACCGGCGATGTGCAGCGCGGCATCAACCAGATGAAGGTGATCGACGCCATGCTGAACAAGATCAAGTCCCCGGCGCTGCTGATGGGCTTTACCAAAATTCTGGACGCTGTTGCTGACAGCTTTGTCACCAGCCTTTCTACCAACCAGATCAGCGCGCTGGTGCGCATGCAGCTGAGCGATTTTGCGGAGTGGAATATTGAACGCTACACCGTTACTGGCACCTCCGGCAGCAGCACCAAGTGCTACTCTGCCAAGGGGCAGAAGCTCTATGTCATGAAGCCGGATGAAGCCTCTGTGGCAAAGGCCAAAGAGATGATCGCGGCGGTGATGGGCGGCGAAGGCACGGTAAGTTCCACCACCCAGACCCCGGAAAAGACGGACGTGTACACCCCCACCACCGACCCCGATGCCGCCGTCTCTGTGCCCGAGACGCCCGCCGACAGCGTGATCGTGGAAGTACCGGCGGAAAGCGTGCCGGAGCAGGCTGCAGAGCAGCCCGCTGAGCAGCCGGCAGAGCAGCCCGCGGAAACGCCCGCCGAGCAGCCCGCTGCCACCGAGACGCCCCAGCCGGAGACCACCCCCGCCGAGGGCGGCAGCACTGAAACGCCTGCCGTCAGCCTGCCCACGCAGGAGCAGGTGGAACAGGCCGCAGGCTCGCTGTACAGCGCCGCCTCCACCGTGCTGGACGCCATCTTGGGCGCAAGCGGGAACTGAGCAACCCCGTTCCGTGAAAAGGCAACCCGGGAAAATTCGCAGATTTTCCCGGGTGCAATTAAAAATGATTATGCCGCTGAATATGCCCAAAGCGCACGCGGCGGGCATTTTCAATAGTCTTGTAAGCAACAAAGAGGTCACTGCACAAATCCTGTGCGGTGGCCTCTTTTTACGTTGCTGCAACAAAAAAGCTGCCTGCAACAGCAGACAGCGCAAAAACACAAAAGGGAAAACGAGATAGACCGTAAGCCGGGTTCTGTATTAAACGACGATCTGTCTAGGCCTGCCATTGCTG
>OLWL01000811.1_pt1 | contig 19433 bp, 14 predicted proteins | sample 1674151 | NCBI WGS metagenome assembly OLWL01 (sample SAMEA103958148, study PRJEB25191) | human gut metagenome
GTTAATACTAATATAGTAGCTAGCAAAATAGTAAATAGTAACTAGTAAAATAGTAAATAAAGAAGATGATTACAGTTTCGAACGTTTCGGTACAGTTTGGTAAAAGAGTGTTGTTCAATGACGTAAACTTGAAGTTTACAAGTGGTAACTGTTATGGTATCATCGGTGCCAACGGCGCCGGAAAATCTACTTTCCTGAAAACGATTTCCGGGGAGCTGGACCCTACGACGGGCTCCATCATGCTGGCTCCGGGAGAGCGTCTTTCCGTTTTGAGCCAGGACCATTTCAAGTGGGATGCTTTTACGGTGATGGACACGGTGATGATGGGACACACGGTGTTGTGGGATATCATGAAGCAGCGTGAAGTGCTGTATGCCAAAGAGGATTTCACAGACGAGGATGGACTGAAGGTTTCCGAATTGGAAGAGAAATTTGCCGAGTTGGACGGCTGGAATGCCGAAAGCGATGCTGCCGCCTTGTTGAGTGGTTTGGGTATCAAGGAAGACAAGCATTATCTGTTGATGGGTGAGTTGAACAACAAAGAAAAGGTGCGTGTCATGCTGGCGCAAGCTCTCTATGGAAATCCTGATAACTTGCTGCTGGACGAGCCTACCAATGACTTGGATATGGAGACCGTGACTTGGCTGGAAGAGTACCTCTCCAACTTTGAGCATACGGTGCTGGTGGTAAGCCACGACCGTCACTTCCTCGACTCCGTTTGTACGCATACGGTGGACATCGACTACGGAAAGATTAACCTCTTTGCCGGTAACTATAGCTTCTGGTACGAGTCCAGCCAGCTGGCGCTCCGTCAGCAGCAGAACCAGAAGGCAAAGGCCGAGGAGAAGAAGAAAGAGCTGGAAGAGTTTATCCGCCGATTCAGTGCCAATGTGGCAAAGAGCAAGCAGACTACCAGCCGCAAGAAGATGTTGGAGAAACTGAATGTAGAAGAAATCAAGCCGTCATCACGTAAGTATCCGGGCATCATCTTTACGCCCGAACGCGAACCGGGTAATCAGATTCTGGAAGTTTCCGGTTTGACGAAAACGCTGGAAGATGGTACGGTGCTGTTCCGCGACGTCAACTTCAACGTAGAGAAGGGAGACAAGATTGTATTCCTTTCGCACGACCCGCGTGCCATGACCGCCCTGTTCGAGATTATCAACGAGAATATGAAACCGGATGCAGGTACTTTCAACTGGGGTGTGACTATCACCACCGCTTACCTGCCGCTGGACAATACTGCATTCTTTAATACAGACCTGAATCTGGTGGACTGGTTGAGCCAGTTCGGTGAAGGCAATGAAGTCTATATGAAGAGCTTCCTGGGACGTATGCTGTTCTCCGGCGAGGAGGTGCTGAAGAAAGCAAGCGTATTGTCGGGAGGTGAGAAGATGCGTTGCATGATTGCACGTATGCAGCTGCGCAATGCCAATTGCTTGATTCTGGATACACCTACCAATCACCTCGACTTGGAGTCTATCCAGGCATTCAACAATAATCTAAAGACCTATAAAGGCAATATCCTTTTCTCATCCCACGACCACGAGTTCATTCAGACGGTTGCCAACCGTATCATCGAATTGACTCCGAACGGTATTATCGACAAGATGATGGAGTATGACGAATACATCACTTCAGACCACATCAAGGAGTTGCGTGCACGTATGTACGCAACAAAGTGATAACGGAAGCTAAGGACTAAATAAGCATATTTTAAATCGTTCCATCATGAGGAAAAAATCGTTCCACCATGGTGGAACGATTTTTTTACCACGGTGGAACAATATTTCTGCCATGATGGAACGATTCTTCTTTCATATCTTTTTGGTTTAATAAAGGCTTGTGCGATATTGAAAAAAAGAAGAAGGTGTGTCAGAATGATTTTTAGCTATCATTCTGACACACCTTCTTTTGCTATTAAAAGAGTCTCTTTGTTCTTATTAAGGCGGGGAATAGTCTGAGTTATTGTTTCTCCTTATATATAATTTTGCCTTGGCTTTCGCCGAAAAGGTTGTCGCCTAGCGTGGTAATCTTATTCCCCGTGGCAAGCACATAGCGCAGGTTGTCGCATCCCATAAATGCTCCGTACTCAATGGCGGTTACACTGGCAGGAAGCACCAGCGTGCCGCACAAACGGCCGCAGCCACTGAATGCACGCTGTCCAATGCTTCTAAGCTCTTGCGGGAGCCGTACGTTCAGCAGATACTTCTTTTGGGTGAAAGTATAGTCGGGAATTGCAGTGGCATTACTGTTGGTCATGTCGATGGAAACCAGATTGGGCATATAGTCGCGTATCAATGTGAAGTCGGCTTCGTCCATTTTTCCTTCAACGGTCAGAAAGTTAACGTCTTTGGGCTGAAATCCGGCTCTTAACAGTTCGCTGGCAAGGCTGCCCATTTTACCAATCTGCACATTTACTGTCAGTGGTTCTCCTTCAATGAATGCAAAGGTTTCCCATTTCTTTTTGGTACGATAGGAGTCACTGCATCCCAATGGAACAAATATGGCTGTAACGCTATCGGCCAATGCTTCGGACAACAGATTGGGAGCCGTTTTCTTCCGTATCTGGCATATCTTGAGATTTTTGCATCCCTTAAAGGCAGCATCTTCGATGTTCTTGGTCTTGTCGGAAAGGATAATCCTGGTCAGCGTCTCCTTACCTACAAATGTACTGTCGTCCATTTGCTTGCAGAAGGCATATGCCGGAATGCAATTGGCAGGATATACATAAAAACGGTTTGGATAAGTCCCGTTCTTGCCTGCATACATGCTGATGGAGGCATTGGAAATGTCCAGCAGTTGCAGGTTTTTGAATTCATCCCGTAGATGCCTGAAATCTACGGCATTCAGCTTGCCCTGCAGGGTCAGTTGGGTGATTTCATTGGCTTCCGCTTCTGTCATCAGTTCCACCAGGGTGCCAGGTTTGGCCACGTAGTATCTTTTGGATTTTTGTGCCGAGGCATTCAGCATTAACGCCAGTCCGGCAACGGCTAAAAGTATTTTTCTTAGTTTCATGTTTGTCGATTCCAGATTGATTTTTCAAATATAAGAAGAAACCGGCAGGAATACATGAAGTTTTTTCTTTTTATTATTATTTTTGTCGGATATTAATCAAAATGAGATACAAATGGAGACGGAAGAAACGGTGAAGGAAGAGTGTGTTGCTATGAGTAAAACAAAACGTATTTGGCTGGCATTCGTTGATATAGTACTGTTTACTGTACTTTTTATGATTTTTCTGTTTTTGTTTGCCATACCTTTTGCGATTGCTTTCCCTGAGTTGAAGACACAAGCTGGTGGGATGAGCGTCTATTCAATGATGTTGAATGAAGTCTTGATGTTGGCCAGTGGGCTTATTGCCGCTTGTATGGTGCTGGGCTTCAGGAAGCTTCCTTTTTCGGGCTTGGGCTTGTCTTTGAAGGGATGGGGCAGAAGCCTGCTGAACGGAGCTTTGTTTGTCGTGTTCTTGTATGCAGTTGGTTTTGGCTTGTCTTTATTGTTGGGGGCTGTGGAAGTGGCAGGGGTCTTGTTTTCTCCCATTTCGTTGTTGTCGAGTCTTTTGCTTTATTTTTTAGTGGCAGTTACGGAAGAAGTTATTGGACGCGGTTTCATTTTAGGGCGTATGCTGGATGGAGGCGTCAATAAGTTTGTGGCATTGCTTATCTCTGCGGTGTTATTTTCGTTGATGCATCTTTTCAATCCCAGCTTTGCCTTCGTCCCGTTTTTGAATATCATGCTGGCGGGTTGTTTCTTGGGAGCTTCCTATATATACACGCGCAACCTCTGTTTCCCCATTGCCTTGCATTGGTTTTGGAACTGGATTCAAGGTTCTGTTTTGGGATATAAAGTCAGTGGAAATGAATTTAGCAATGAGAATCTGCTGATTCTTCACTTTCCGGAAGAAAATCTGATAAATGGAGGAACTTTCGGGTTCGAAGGCTCTATTCTGTGTTCACTACTTTTAGTGCTTGGTACAGTAATTATCTTAAGACACTATTATAAGGGATTAGTGATTAATCATTAATCATTAATCCCTAATCACTAATTCTGTTCCACTCCTTTCATTGTCAGCTGTATGCGTTTCCGGTCCATATCTATGCTGAGTACCTTTACGCGTATATGCTGGTGAATGGACACTACTTCATTAGGGTCTGATATGAATCTGTCGGCGAGTTGGGAGAGGTGTACCAGTCCGTTTTCCTTGATGCCTATGTCGACAAATGCGCCGAAGTTGGTGATGTTTCCTACGATGCCGGGCAATTCCATGCCTTCGCGCAGGTCGTTGATGGTGCGCACGTTCTTGTCAAATTCAAATATCTTTATCGGTCCGCGTGGGTCACGTCCGGGCTTGTCCAGCTCTTGCAGGATGTCTTTCAGTGTCGGCATGCCCACGGTGGGGGAGAGGTAGCGTTCGGGATTAATCTTCAGACGCAGCTCCCGGCTGGCTATCAGCTCGGCTACGCTGCAACCCAAGTCCTTTGCCATTTGTTCTACGATGCAATAGCTTTCCGGGTGTACGGCAGTATTGTCCAGCGGATTCTTTGCCTGCGGAATACGTAGGAAGCCGGCACATTGCTCAAATGCCTTGGCACCCATGCGCGGTACTTTCATCAGTTCCTTGCGCGAGGTGAAGGCACCGTTTTCGGCGCGATAGTTCACAATGTTCTGTGCCAGTTGCGGACCCAATCCCGAGATATAGGTCAGCAGATGGCTGCTTGCGGTGTTCAGGTTGACACCTACCAAGTTTACACAGTTTTCTACGGTCTGGTCCAGTGATTTTTTCAGCTTGGTTTGGTCCACGTCATGCTGGTATTGCCCCACACCAATAGATTTCGGGTCAATCTTTACCAACTCTGCCAGCGGGTCCATCAGTCGTCTGCCTATGGACACAGCACCGCGTACGGTGACGTCGTAGTCGGGAAACTCGTCCCGTGCGATTTTAGAGGCCGAATAGATGGAAGCTCCCTGCTCGCTGACGATGAATATCTGTATGTCGCGGTTGAAGCGCTGATGTTTCAAGAACTCCTCCGTCTCGCGGCTGGCTGTTCCGTTACCTATGGCAACGGCATCTATCTTATAAGACTCTATCATCATTTGCAGCTTGGCAAATGCCTCTTTCTGCTTGCTGACCGGAGGGTGGGGGTAGATGTTCTCATTGTGGAGCAGATTTCCTTGTGCATCGAGGCACACGACTTTACAACCCGTACGAAATCCGGGGTCTATACCCATCACACGCTTTTGCCCCAGTGGTGAAGCCAGCAACAACTGACGGAGGTTTTCGGCAAATACCTTGATGGCTTCCTCATCAGCACGTTCCTTACTTTGCGTGGCAAATTCCGTCTCTATGGATGGCTTCAATAGGCGTTTGTAGGAATCCTGCACGGCTTCCGCCACTTGCTGTCCGCAGGGGTTGTTGCTCCGCACGAATTGGCGTTCCAGCCGTTCCACGCACTCCTCATCGTCTGGGCTGATGCTGACTTTCAGCAGGCCTTCCGCTTCGGCACGCCGGATGGCGAGCAGGCGGTGGGAGCTGCATCGCTTCAACGATTCGGAGCAATCGAAGTAGTCGCGGTATTTGGTCGCTTCCTCTTCTTTGCCTTTCACCACCTTGGCGGTCAGTGTGCCTTGGCGGGCAAATGCGTTGCGCACGCTGTTTCGGGCACGTTCGTCTTCGCTAACATGCTCGGCTATGATGTCACGGGCACCTTTCAGTGCATCTTCCACGTTCTTCACGTCTCCTTTCACGTAATTGGCGGCGCGTTCCTCCGGATGAGGCTCACGTTGCAGCATCAGCAGGGTGGCGAGGGGTTCCAGTCCTTTTTGACGGGCTGCTTCGGCACGTGTTTTCCGTTTGGGCTTGTAGGGGAGGTAGATGTCCTCCAGTAGGGTATTGTCCCAAGTCTCCTCGATGCGCTTCTGAAGTTCGGCGGTCAGTTTACCTTGTTCCTGTATGGTGTTCAGGATGGTTTCTTTACGTTTGGCGGTTTCGCTCAGTTTCTCATATTGCGTCTGGATAGCTTCAATCTGCACTTCGTCCAGTCCTCCCGTTGCTTCCTTGCGGTAACGGCTGATGAAAGGGATTGTCGCTCCGTCTTCCAGCAGGCCGAGGGTCTGGCTTATTTGTCTTTCTGATATGCCGAGAGCGGCAGATATCATTCGATGAAAATCTTGTATCATTTTGTATCTCATTTTATAATAGGTGCCAAAAGTACAAAAAAACAATTGTTGTTTTTTCTTTAGGTTCCAACTTTTATCTATATTTGTCAAAGCTATGGAGCAATTAAACGAATCAATCAATTGAAACACATATATCGTACAATATTACCATGCATGGTAGCGCTTTTCTGTTGCCTTTTGCCCGCTTTTTCTATTACGGGAGAGCATCCGGTACTGATTATCAGTTCCTATAATCCGGATGCCGGCCGTACTTCCGGCAACATCTCCGACTTTATGGAGGAGTTCCAACGCCTGGGCGGGACAAACACCATCGCATTGGAGAACATGAACTGCAAGAGTTTTTCCGAATCCCCTCTTTGGGAGAGGAGAATGGCTGAGCTGTTGGCTAAATATCAAGGTGATAAAAGTCCGGCGCTGATTGTACTTATAGGGCAGGAAGCCTGGGCTGCCTATCTTTCTCTGGAAGACTCCATATGCGGCAATACTCCGGTAGTGAGTGCACTGTCCAGCCGGAACGCCATATTGCTGCCGGGTGATACCGTTGACCTGAAGACCTGGATGCCCGAATCCGTCGACTTCTTCACGGATTTCCCCAGTTCGCCTATCAAGGCCGGCTTCGTTTATGAGTATGATGTGGAGGCCAACATCAATATGATAAAGCAGATGTATCCCGGCACCAAGAATATCGCTTTTGTCTCAGACAACAGTTATGGCGGCGTTGCCATGCAGGCCTATGTAGTGAAGGAGATGCAGAAGTTCCCGGAACTAAACCTGATTCTGCTGGACGGACGCGTCAATACCATATATACCATTTGTGACAGATTGCATGAGTTACCGGAAAATACAGCTATATTGATGGGGACATGGCGTGTGGACATGAACGATGGTTACTTCATGCGGAATGCAACCTACGCCATGATGGAAGCAGCTCCCACTTTGCCCACTTTCTCGCTCAGTTCCGTAGGCTTGGGATATTGGGCTGTGGCAGGTGTCGTTCCTGCCTACCGTGCTTTGGGCAAGGAGATGGCAAGACAGTCTTACCGCCTGCTGACCACCTCCCAGGATAGTGAGACCCATATGGAAATCATTCCGAATGAGACCATACTGGACGGCAAACTTGTGAAGGAAAAGAAACTGAATATCGCCGGCCTTCCGGAACCGGTAAAGATGCTGAACGTAACCCCTTCTTTCTACGAGCAGTACAAGTATCATATCTGGTTTGTCGGTGTTGTTCTGTTGGTGCTGTTGGGCGGTTTGTTCGTTTCCCTTTATTTTTATTATCATACAAAGAAGTTGAAGGATGAACTGGAGGTATCCGAAGGTGCCTTGCGCGAAGCAAAGGACCGTGCCGAAGAATCCAGCCGCCTGAAGAGTGCTTTCCTTGCCAATATGAGCCACGAAATCCGTACTCCATTGAATGCGATTGTGGGCTTCTCGGACGTGCTGTCTGCCGGAGGAGCCTCGGAAGAAGAACAGCGTGGCTATTTCGAGATTATCAGGACCAACTCTGATTTGCTGCTTCGGCTAATCAATGACATATTGGATGTGTCCCGTTTGGAGGCCGACCGCGTCATCCTTTCTTTGGAGAGCTGCAATGTAGTGCAGATATGCCAGCAGGTAGTAGCTTCCGTGGCCCAGGCACGCAGGTCGACCAATCAATTCTTATTTGAGTGTGAACGTGAGGTAGTGGAGATGCGGACGGATGTGCAGCGTTTACAGCAGGTTGTGATAAATCTGCTTTCCAATGCGGACAAGTTTACAAAAGAAGGCACGATAACCTTGAAGCTGGAACTGGATACAGCAGGGAATGTAGCAGTATTTTCGGTGACCGACACCGGTTGCGGCATTCCTTTGGACAAACAGAAACGGGTGTTCGAACGTTTCGAGAAGCTGAACGAATATGTGCAGGGAACCGGCTTGGGCCTGTCCATCTGTAAGCTGACCGTTGAGAAGTGGGGCGGCGAGATTTGGATAGATCCTGCCTATACGGATGGAGCGCGGTTTATGTTTACCCACCCTATGAACTTATAAGAACCGACAAGAAATAAGGATATATAATGAAAAGATTTAGTTGTTTTTTTATCTGGATTTTTGTCCTGACAAGCATACTGCCTGCGCAGGAAAGAGAGGTGAAACTGAAAGTCGTACAGACCAGTGATATACACGGCAACTACTATCCCTACGACTTTATACGCCGCCGGGAGGCAACCGGCAGTCTGGCACGTGTGCATGCTTTGGTGCAAAAAGAACGTGAGGCTTATGGCGAAAACCTGATTCTTTTGGACAATGGCGACATTCTGCAGGGACAGCCCACAGCCTATTATTATAATTACATAGATACCGTTGCCCCTCATCTGGCAGCGGAGATGATGAATTTCATGGGGTATAATGCCGGTAATATGGGTAACCATGACGTAGAGACCGGCCGTACCGTTTTCGACCGTTGGGCAGGTGACTGCCGTTTTCCGATATTGGGTGCCAATATTGTGGATACTGCTACCGGAGAAACCCATTTCAAACCCTATGAGGTGCTGGAACGTGACGGAGTGAAAATTGTGGTTCTCGGTATGATAACTCCTGCCATCCCCGTATGGCTTTCAGAGAATCTGTGGAAAGGGCTGCGTTTCGACGATATGGAGGAGACTGCCCGCAAATGGATGAAGATTATCCGTGAGCAGGAAAAGCCTGATTTGGTTATCGGTATGTTCCATGCCGGCCAGGATGCCCAGCTGATGGGAGGCAAGTATCGCGAAAACGCTTCGGTGGAAGTGGCGTGCAACGTGCCGGGATTCGATATTGTCCTGATGGGGCACGACCATGCGCGCGAATGCAAGAGGGTGTGCAACATAGCCGGTGACTCGGTACTGGTGATGGACCCTGCCAGCAACGGTGTTGTTGTGAGTAATGTGGATATAACCTTGAAACTGCGTGATGGTAAAGTTATAGACAAGAAGATAGACGGCATACTGTCCGATACGCAAGACTACGGCGTCAGCGAAGAGTTCATGCAACGCTTTGCCCCCGAAAATGAAGCTGTGCAGAATTTTGTTTCCAAGAAAATTGGTTCCTTTACCGAGACTATCTCCACACGTCCTGCCTATTTCGGTTCTTCCGCTTTTATAGACCTTATCCACGAATTGCAGTTGGCAATCAGCGGAGCGGATATTTCTTTTGCGGCTCCTTTGTCCTATGATACGGAAATCCGTAAAGGAGACATTTTTGTGAACGATATGTTCAATCTGTATAAGTACGAAAATATGCTTTACACCATGCGTCTGACGGGGAAGGAGATACGCGATGCCTTGGAGATGTCGTATGATTTGTGGACCAATCGGATGAAGTCTCCGGACGACCATATCCTTCTCTTCCGTGAGAAGCGCCGCGAAGGTGCTACGGATAGGGCCTCATTCAAGAATTTCAGCTTCAACTTCGATTCTGCGGCGGGTATTATCTACACGGTGGATGTGACCAAGCCGGATGGGGAGAAGGTAGCCATTCTCAGTATGGCAGACGGTACCCCGTTCGATATGGATAAAATGTATAAGGTAGCGGTGAATTCTTATCGCGGAAACGGTGGCGGCGAATTGCTGACAAAGGGTTCCGGCATCTCGCAGGATGAATTGAAGGAGCGCATCATCCACTCTACGGATAAGGACTTACGCTATTATCTGATGCAGTACATCGAGCGAAAGAAGGTGATTGAACCGCGTGCGCTGAATCAGTGGAAGTTTATTCCCGAAGAATGGGTGGCTCCGGCTTCCATGCGTGATTATGAGTTCTTGTTTGGCAAAGTTAAAGAATAATTCACTATCTTTGCGGCTCAGAATCTATAATGTAAGTTTTTGGACGTGAAGCAGAAGAAAAAAAATATAGGCGCATTGAGCTTGCTGGTACTGTTTATCATGTACCAGGCAAGCATCACCGCGTTCACTCACGTCCATTATGTGAATGGGGTGATGATAACGCACTCGCACCCTTTTCATGGCACACACTCTCACTCCCAGACTTCCCTTCTGGTCATCGGGCATTTGTCGGCATTCTACTCTTCCGGGGTGGATGTGTATGAGGTTCAGCACCCGATGCGTCCTTTGCTGGCCATGCTCAGAGCCAAACCGGCAACACCTACTGTTAAGGGGGAAGTGATACGTACCCTTTCCCTTCGCGCTCCTCCCGCTCTTTTTTCATAGTCATTAGGTTTAAAAACGCCTGGATTTTTTGTATGTAGATACCAGGCATTTTAGTCTCGAAGTCCGGCATTTCAGTGAACGAAGTGCGGCATCTCGGATGATTATCTTTTTTCAGACTTGAATTATTTTTTTTATTTAGAGCGCTAATTTGATGAAACAATACATTTTGGCGTTGGTACTTGCAGTGGTAAGTGCCAGCGTAGCTTTTGCCGTAAATCCTATAAAAGAAGGCAATATGATTTCCGGCCATGTGATAGTGAAAGGTACGGAGGAAAATATACCGTATGCCACGGTTTTGATTATCGGCAGTGGTCAGGGAACGGTTTCCAATGAAGAAGGACAATTTGAGTTCCGCAAGCTTCCGGCGGGAAAATACAAGCTCCGTGTGTCGGCAGTGGGTTACAAGACCCAAGAGAAGGAGGTGACGGTGAGCAAGGACTTTACTGCCGTCATACATTTCCCGATGGAAGAGGAGAGTTTCATGACCGATGAAGTGGTGGTATCCGCCAACCGCAACGAGGTAAGCCGCAAGGCAGCTCCGGTAGTTGTAAATGTGATGAGTACCAAATTGTTCGAGATGGTCAACTCCACCGACCTTGCCAAGACACTGAACTACCAATCGGGCTTGCGTGTGGAGAACAACTGCCAGAACTGTGGTTTCCCCCAGGTGCGCATCAATGGCTTGGAAGGTCCGTATTCGCAGATATTGATAAACAGCCGTCCCATCATCAGTGCATTGAGCGGTGTGTACGGATTGGAGCAAATCCCCGTGAACATGATTGAACGGGTAGAAGTGGTGCGTGGCGGAGGCTCTGCCTTGTTTGGGGCCAATGCTGTGGGAGGAACTATCAATATTATAACCAAAGACCCCATCAACAATTCCTTTCAGGTATCGAGCATGTTCTCCAATATGGACGGCAAGTCCTGGGAGCAATATATGGGTGGCAATGTGTCGCTGGTTGCCAAAGATAACTCTTACGGCATTGCCTTTTATGAGAGTTACCGCAACCGCAACCCCTACGACCGCGATGGCGATGGCTTTTCCGAGCTGGGCAAGCTGAACATGAATACTTTCGGCTTCCGCGCCTATTACCGTCCTACGCATTTCAGCCGCATCAATCTGGAATACCATACCACCAACGAACTTCGTCGCGGAGGCAACAAATTCGATTTGCAGCCGCACGAGACGGACATCACCGAGCAGACCAAGCATATCATCAATAGCGGAGGCGTGAGTTATGATTTGTTCTGGAAAGAGTACAAGCATAAGATTTCGGCTTACACCTCCATCCAGCACACCGACCGCAACAGCTACTATGGTGCCCAAAAGAACATGAATGCCTACGGCAAGACGAAAGACCTGACCTGGGTTGCCGGCGGCATGTATGTGGGCAATATGGACAACTGCTTCTTTGCCCCCGCCACCTTCACCGGCGGACTGGAATATCAGAACAACTCCCTGCACGACATCATGACCGGCTATCATCGTGACATGGAGCAGGATGTCCGCATTGCCAGCGCCTTCGTGCAGAATGAGTGGAAGATGAACGTACTGACCATGCTGGTCGGCGCCCGCCTGGACAAACACAACCTGATAGACAAGCTTATTTTCAGCCCCCGCGTCAACCTGCTCTACAAGCCGGCAGATGATTTTCAGGCACGCTTGACTTACTCTACCGGTTTCCGCGCTCCGCAGGCATACGATGAGGACTTGCACGTGACGGCAGTAGGCGGCAAGGGAGTCCAAATCAAACTCGCCGATAACCTGAGTGAAGAACGCTCCAACAGTTACAGCGGTTCGGTGGACTGGACTGCCCATCTGGGACACTGGCAGGCAAACATCCTGGTGGAGGGTTTCTATACAGACCTGCGCCACGTCTTTGTGCTCGAAGATATCGGCAAGAACGAAGTAGGGGATGTCATCAAGGAGCGCCGCAACGGAAACGGCGCACGCGTATACGGTGCCAATCTGGATGCGAAGATTGCCCACGGCAAGGAGGCGCAGTTCCAGCTCGGCTTCACGGCGCAGCGCAGCCGCTATATCCATGAGGAAGCCTGGACGAAGGTGGACGGCAAAGACCTTACCACCAAGCGCATGCCCCGTACACCGGACTATTACGGATATTTCACTTTCTCCTCGGCGCCGGTGAAGAATTTCGACTTCTCCCTTTCCGGCACTTATACGGGAAAGATGATTGTTCCGCACTACGCACCGGAAGATGCTCCCGAAGGTGCCTTCTGCAATATCACCTCGGACCGCATGGAGCATACTCCCCAATTCCTGGACCTGAATGTGAAGCTGAACTACACCTTTGTGCTTCACGACCATATCAAACTCCAGTTGAACACGGGTGTACAGAACATCTTCAACAGTTTCCAGAAAGACCTGGATAAAGGGGAATTCCGCGATGCGGGCTATTTCTACGGACCTACGCAGCCGAGAACCTTCTTTGTCGGCTTCAAGATAATGAACTAAAAGTTTCCATTTAAGGATTTTTAGAGCTAAATTCCGCAAAATAGTCCTACATTTGTCGCCAAAGCACAAAAACCATGGATACTAAGAGAATACGGAATGTAGATATTTCCCAGATACATCATTTGCCGATGATCGATTTCATCGGCAATGATTTTGCTATTTTTGATGACATCAAGGACATGTCTTTGAGCTCTTATCCCACCCGTTTGAATGCTGCTTGCCTGACTGTCTGCCTGAAAGGGTGGTGCAAACTGGAACTCAACTTGCAGCAATGTGAAATGCGGGAAGGTATGTTGGGTATTATCCTTCCCGACCAGATTGTTCTGCAAGGAGAACGCTCCGATGACTTTGCCGGACTTTTCATTGCCGTCTCAAAAGATTTTATGGATATGGTGATACCCACCATGCAACAGCTTTTCCCCATGTTCTTCATGATTAAGGAACGGCCTTTCGTCCACATCACTCCGGAGGAATCCCAATCATTCCAGGAGTATCACTCTTTCCTCTGGAGCAAGGTGAAGCTGAAGGACAATCCTTTCCGTAAGGAAATCACCCAGGGATTGCTGCTGGCACTGTTCTATGAGATATACAACATCTATCAAGGGCATGCCGTTCAGGGGCGCATACCCAAAAGCAGGAAGGAAGACTTGTTCGAACGCTTTATCCGTGCCGTTTCAGAGTCCTATAAGGAAGAGCGAAGTGTGTCCTATTATGCCGATAAGATGTTCCTCACCGCCAAGCACCTTTCCACCGTAGTGAAGGAAATCAGCGGAAAGACGGCAGGCGAATGGATTGACAGTCTCGTCGTTTTGGAAGCCAAAGCCTTGTTGAAGTCTTCCGAGCTGAGCATTCAGGAAATTGCGGACGAGCTGCACTTTGCCAACCAGTCGTTCTTTGGCAAGTATTTCAAGCATCACACCGGTATGTCACCTAAAGAATATCGCCGGCAATAGGTTCAATGTGACGGAATAATGTTTATTTTTGCGGTAAAGATTTACCCCCAAAATAAACTATCATGGAAAAAAGAGAAATTGACCTTACTGTTTCCTGCTATGGAAAGGTGAAAGGAGTGAAGTATGACGTTGTCATCCTACCTTGGGGAGCTACGGAGCCCCATAATCTGCATCTGCCTTATCTCACTGATTGTATTCTGCCGCATGACATTGCCGTAGACGCGGCTGCATTGGCTTTACAGAATTCCGGTGTACGCTGCATGGTGATGCCTCCCGTACCTTTCGGTGCACACAATCCGGGGCAGCGCGAACTTCCGTTCTGCATCCATACCCGCTATTCCACCCAGCAGGCCATTCTGGAAGACATAGTTGCCTCCCTCTATGCACAAGGCATGCGCAAGCTGATTATTCTCAGCGGTCATGGCGGCAACAACTTCAAGGGAATGATTCGTGACCTGGCGTTTGTGTATCCCGATTTTCTGATTATCGCTGCCGACTGGTTCAGCATCGTCCCTCCCAAAGACTACTTTGAGGCTGTTGTCGACGACCATGCCGGCGAGTCTGAGACTTCCGTCATGATGCATTACCATCCCGAGCTGGTGAATCTGGCTGAGGCCGGTGACGGAGAATCCCGACCGTTTGCTATTCCTTCCCTGAATGAAAAGGTGGGCTGGGCTCCCCGCCATTGGGATAAGGCTACAGTCGACAGCGGGGTAGGGAACCCCAAAAAAGCTTCTGCCGAGAAAGGAAAACGTTATATGAAACCGGTGGTGGAGAAGTTGGCGAAGCTCTTTACGGAAGTCGGCCTGGGAAGTCTGTATTGATGTACTTGGCTTCCGGCTATATATAAAAATAGGCAATAACCATTGTTGGATATTGCCTATTTTTTTAGTGCACCCTAAAAACTAATCTCTTTACTCTTATAAAAACTAATCTTTCTCTATTTCGAGTACAAAATTAGAAGGTTTTTGCGGGTTATGAATTGACATAAGTCAAAAATCTTATTTGGATATTATTTTTTCAAACGTGCCCAAAAGCCCTTCTTTTTCTGCCGGACCGGTTCACTGTTTTCGCGAAACAGTTCTTCGTAGGTCAGCCCGTCATGCACCATGCGGTAGATGCTTCCCCAGTCGGGCAGTCCGCCCAGATTGCGGTCATCGATAAAGAGATCGGCTTTTACTTTGCGCGAAAAACCGGTGTGTGCGATGTCTTCTTCCGGATAGTCCCGGTTGACGGCATAGAATTCCACACCCCGTTTCCTGCACCATTCCACGGCTTCCTCCAGAAGCTTCCCTTCACGTACCGTCCACAGAATCAGCCGGTGGCGCTCGTCCATCAGCATCTTCAGCGTAGCGGTGGCAAAGGGAATCTCTTCTCCTATCCGGGGATAGCGGTGCTCTACGATGGTACCGTCAAAATCAATGGCTATGGTCATAGGCAGATAAATTGCTTAAAGGGGATTATAAGTTATGCCGTTCGCTTTATTTTCCGGTTGTACCGCCTGAATGCTTGTTGATAGGGGTATTGCTGTATTCTTCGGTATAGCCCGTGTAGCAATTCAGTTGGACAACTACCTGTTTTTTCGCACCGTTTACGAATACGGGGAATGTATATGTCTTCGTCTGGGTTTTGCTGCGGCTGCCGAAAACCAGTTGGTTGTTTCCGCTGATGGCGGTCTTCAATTCTTTTTCTACGGTGTAATAGCCATTCTTGCTGCCTTCGGCGTTGGTGATACACTTTTCGATGACAGAAGCCAGTCCTTTAGAGGCTCCCACGGCTTGCAATGCAGCTTCCGGGGTAGTGGTGTAGTCCCAGCCGCACTTGGTGATTACCTTCAGAGTGGCGGTCAGTGCCGAGTAATCTCTGTTTTCAATCTTGATTACACCGTTTTCTCCGTTCACGGTGTTATATCCGCCTTGCTGTATTTTGCTTACAGTTTTGCTTGGCAGGATATTGGTCAGATACTTGCCTTGTATTTTTTCGCCTTCGGGAATTGTAATGACGTAGTTGCCGTCTTTGTAGGTTACGTCTCCAAAGTGTACGGCAGCTCTTGTGACAACAGCATCTTTCAACGCTTCCATGGAGGCAGGGTCAAAGTAAGAGCCGGTGCTTGCACTACCTGTTACCGCTGTCTTTATTTCAATAGGAGCTTTGGCCACCGCATCTTCCGGTGTCACTTTGATGGCTACTGCCGTCACGGGCACCGCTTCTTCTTTCGGAGTTTCTGCCACCTCTTCGCTTGTGCTGGCTTTCGGCTCTTCGTAAGTTACGGCGGCAATAGTCGTGCCTTCTTCAGCAGCTTGTGCCGGTACGGATACGGTTGTGGTAGTGGCTGCTTCTTCCGCAGAGGTTTCGTTCTGGGCAGCTTCCACGTTGGTTTCCTTGTCAGCTTCTACTGTCACTTCTTCTACATTTTCAAAGCTGATGGCTTTCGCCATTTTCACATTCAGAGTGGTTTGTGTACGATTGGCGGCGCTTGCGGCAATGGTCACTTTGCTTTCCATGCTTTCCATGTCGGTAGCTGTGAATTTCAGGTTATATTCACCGGTTTCTTTCACGGTCAGCATGTACACGCCTTGTGCATCGGTAGTAGCTGTCAGGTTGTTTCCGGTATCTACCTGGGCACCGGTCAATGCACCGCCGGTAGCTGTCACTGTGCCCACAATGTAATATTCCTTTTCCGTTTCCAGCGGATCTACTACTTCTTCATTCTCTCTCTTTGTCATCGTCACCACAGGCGATGAGTGCTACAGTACTAAAGGCCATGGCAAACATCAGCAGACCTCCAAAAAACAAATTTTTCTTTTTCATAACTTTGTCAATTAATAAAATTCAAGTGTTTAATTAATATTTATTTTGATAACTCCCGTTGTATTTCTTTTGATAGTTCCCGTTGTATTTCTTTTATAAGGAAGTAGCGTATATAGTCCGGCTGGTAGAAGTTGCTGCTCCGGTTCTCGTCAGGGCGTGTGCTGTAACTTCTTCCCAGTCGTTTTTCTATGTATTCTCCATCTGCCACCATGCCGTATGTCCATGTAAAGTAGTCGGCAGGCTTTACCCTGAAGAATCCTTTCTGGCTCCATTTCTTTCCCGGCAGGGGGATGGCAAAATGAAATCCTCCGTTTATCTCTCCGTCCGTACAGAGGGCATACAAGCCGATGGCATACTCTCCGAAGTGCCGCGTACAGTCTCCTCTCACTCCATAATCACCGTAAATATACCTCCCTGCTTTCAGGTCGAACTGCAAGTTGAGGTGCGGTTCGTAGTACGAAGCGTTCAGCGAGGCATTGATACGTTGTTTTCTGCCCATATACCATCCGTCTTCCCGGGTGACGGCGGAGAAACCGGTGGAGCCTGCCGTTCCGCCCAGTTCCCAGCGTCCGTTGTCGGTGCGGTATTTTATTTCCAGTTGCGCACCGTAGCGGTTGTTGGTAAAGTTGCCCACCGTCATTTTCCCGAAGATATTATGCCTGAAGCGTACATCCTGCGATAGAGCTATGATTCCCGGTCTTATCCGTTTCATCTCTCCACTCAGATTGGTGGCTACGGGCAGTATCACTTGTGCGGTCATTTTCCCACCTTTCCATAGAGCCATTTCCACTGCCGGATTCAGGTTGATGGCATATGTATACAGTTCGTCAAACGTATTGTTCTCCAAAAACAAATCGGGGTATATCACCAAATCCACCTTCCAGGCAGACGGCACTTCTTCCTGACCGGCATTTTTCAATGCCTTCATGGCAGGATCCGTATCTACTGTAATCCCCATTTGCTGATATACTTGTGTCAGGTTGATTTCTCCGTTTCTGTATGCTTCCGTCAATGTATCCGGCAGATTGATGCAAAGCCTGGGAATCCGGTTTTCCAGTACCACCAATTGCAAATCGCCCTTTGTCTTGCTTCCCAAGCAGGCATCTATGGCTTTGCCCACTCCGGTGTAGGTACTTCTATATACGTTGTTCTCAAAACTTACAGTGGTCATTCCCGGTGTCTGTGCACATCGGATATTTTCCATTCCGATAGCTTTCAGGCCCTCTGTCACTTGGGCATCTGCCATTGCAGAAATACCACAGAACCATACTGCCAGTATCCACTTCAAACCGCTTTTTCTCTTGTTTTTCATCCTACTCTTTAATCCCTAATCCTTAATCCTTCATCTCTCTCTTAGTGCAACAGCCTGCATTCATACCGTATCCCTCCCGATATGCTGTTGAATTCTCTGGTAAACACATGGATGGAGAGCTGCCTCCATAATCTGGCGGCAGCTCCCACATTGAAACCTTCCGAATCATATTCGGCCATGACAGTCATTTCCCGGCAGAAAGCAGGGGAGTAGCTGATACCTCCGAAAGGACCGTCTTTTATGCTGTGATCATTCAGTGGGATGTAGTAGCCTGCTGTCACAGCAAGACGGTCACCTTGGGCAATGGAGAAGCCTTTGGTAAGAGCGCCGTAGACAGTGGCAAAATAGTTTGTTCCGGTATTTTTGAAGGGGTCGTCTACACCTATTACTAGACTTGGCCGGTATTTCCCTTCTTTCAATGGTCGTATACGTGCAGTCATCGACCGGTCTTGCTGGAAATAGCCTCTTTTCCCGTCATATCGTCTGGTTTTCAATAGTGTGCATCGATAACTTAATTCCACAAACGAGAGGAAGGTCATATTCACGAAATAATTTCCGGTATTGAAGTTGAACGGTGTCATGCCGTCCGGCAGATAATTACCACCTCCCATAAAGGTGCCGGCTTCCTGCATGTCTGCTGTGGGGATATTCAGTAGCCCGGTGTTGCCCATGGAGTATTGGGCTTGTACCTTGAGGGCACAGCACAACAAGCAACAGACCATAAGTCCTTGTTTAAATTTCATGCTAATTTTTGATTCTAAAACGTTGTTGTCTGGTGGGTCTAAAGTACGCTACGCTATTGCCGGTCACATGGGGAAGAGGTTCGTGGCAGCATCTGATTTTTTTATATGTGACAAAATTACGTCAAATGTATTTGATATGCAAGAGAAAAATGGGGAAATAACACTAAACTGTTGTTCCAATAGTGCTATTTTCATATTACCGAGGTGACACACAGCCTCTGTATACTTCTGCCACTTTTTCCGCTATTTTGTTCCAATCGAAAGCCGACAAGTTGTATGTACGTTTTTGGGGTGTCGCTAATTTTTGTTGCAGGTGGCAGGCCAAATCATGCACATCACCTGGTTTGAAGTAATCAGATTCTTTCAAATCTATTAAGTGAGTGGCTGGAATATCACTCACCAGTACATCTAATTGATAACTCATAGCTTCCAATAATACCAACGGGAATCCTTCGTTATACGAAGAAAGCACATACATTCCGGCATGACTATACACTTCGTTAAGTTTCTCGCCAAAGATATACCCTGTAAAGACTACCCGATTGGACTTTATCAACTTCTTAAGGTTTTCTTCGTAATCCGATTCTGCCTCCACACCGCCAACTATCACCAACTTATAGTCGGTATTCAGTTTCTCGAATGCTTGAATCAATACATCGAACCCCTTTTCAGGAGTAATACGTCCCACGCTGATTACATATTTTCCAGGTGTTAATCCCATGCTGCTAATATAATTGCATTTCGAGGTGGGTTGTACATTGGGTATTCCGT